>Ga0314772_1000166_pt1 | contig 37000 bp, 37 predicted proteins | sample MetaGCBIW2018_FD_204520 | JGI IMG/M metagenome (GOLD analysis project Ga0314772, IMG submission 204520) | Cryopeg brine microbial communities from Beaufort Sea near Barrow, Alaska, United States - CBIW 2018 | ecosystem: Environmental > Aquatic > Marine > Coastal | place: USA: Alaska | collected... | reverse complement strand
AGTCGGCGGGCGTCGGAGTTCCCGGCGCCGTCGTCGACGGCGTGGTGACGCACGCGTACAACCTTGGCGTACAGCGGCTCGACGTCGCAACCACGCTGGGTGCCGCGTGGGGAATCACGCCGGTGGTCGACAACGATGTGAACGCCGCGGCCCTAGGCACGTGGATTCTTAGCGGTAACGGGAGCCGGTCGATGGCATTCCTGAACCTTGGCACGGGAACCGCGGCCGGCATCGTGCTCGATGGCAAGGTGTGGCGGGGGCGGCGCGGCGCGGCGGGGGAGATTGGGCACATCTCCATCAACCCCGACGGGCCGTTGGACTCCGAGGGCACACCCGGAGCGATCGAGAGTTACGCATCGGGCAGTGGGATGGCCCGCCAATGGGGCAGTGACGCCACCGCCCAGGACGTGTTGACCGCCGCGGTCAAGGGCGACCCCGCCGCCCAGGTGATCCGTGATGGGTTGTTCTACGGAATAGCCTCCGCGGTGCGCGTGCTGGTGCTCACGCTTGATGTGGACGAGGTGGTTCTAGGCGGCGGGCTCACCAAGTGGGGCGCGCCGCTGATCGCCGGCACCACCGCGGTGCTTCAGGAATGGCAGGATCGGAGCGCGTTTCTGCGTTCGCTCTGCCTCGTTGATCGGGTGAGGCTACTGGGCACCGACGAGCCGGTGGCTGCCATCGGCGCGGCCATGATGGGGGCCGGTCGTGGCTGAGGTCCGCATTGTCGATACGCCCATCGACGCCGGGGCCTTGGTCGCCGACCACATCGCGGCTCGGGTGGCCGCGACACCCGCCTACACGCTCGGCGTCGCCACGGGCTCGACGCCATTGCCCGTCTACGCGGCGCTGCACGAGCGTGCCGCCGCCGGTACCGACTTCTCGCACGTGTCCGCATTCGCGCTGGACGAGTACGTGGGCATCCCGGTGGGTCACCCGCAGAGTTACCACTGCGTCATCGACCGCGAGGTGACGGTGCCGCTCGGGCTGGACCCGGCACGCGTGGCGGTCCCCGACGGTGCGCTCGACGACGTCCAGAGCGCGGGGGAGCGCTACGAACGGGCGCTGGTCGAGCATGGCGGAGTCGACCTCCAACTCCTCGGCATCGGGACTACGGGGCACCTGGGTTTCAACGAGCCGGGATCCAGTTTTGCGTCGCTGACCCGCGTGAAGACGCTCACGGAGCAGACCCGTCGCGACAACACACGCTTCTTCAACAGCCTTGACGAGGTTCCCATCCATTGCGTGACACAAGGGCTCGGCACCATCTTGCGCGCACGCCACCTGGTGCTGCTCGCGTTTGGTGAGGGCAAGGCGGAGGCGCTGGCGGCGGCAGTCGAGGGCCCGGTCACCGCATCGATGCCGGCCTCCGCTATTCAACTGCACGCGCACGTGACCGTGGTGGTCGATGAGGCCGCAGCAAGCAAGCTCAAGCACAGCGACTACTACCGCTGGGCGCAGGCCAATTCGCCCGACTGGCAGCAGCTCTAGGTTGATGGTGATGAGCGACTCCGCGAGTACGTCCCGCTACCTAGACATTCACTGTCACGGCGGTGGTGGTCACGCGTTCGGAGCCACTGTTGAGTCCACCCTGACAGCGCTCGCGGCGCACCGCGCGCACGGCACGGCCCGGGTGGTGGCGTCGTTGGTTTCCGAGCCGCTGGAGCGCACCGTCGCGGCGATGAACGTGGTGCGCCAGGCGATGGCGCTCGATCCTTCCATTTTGGGTGTGCACCTCGAGGGGCCATTCATCGCGCCAGCACGCAAGGGTGCCCATGACCTGGCCACCCTGCGCCTGCCCACGCGCCGCGCGGTCGCCGAATTGCTCGAGGCTGGCGACGGCATCATTCGCCAGGTGACGATTGCCCCCGAACTGGAGCACGCCATGGGCGCGATTGAGCAGTTCGTCGAGGCCGGGGTGGTGGTCGCGGTTGGACATACTGACTGCGATGCGCAAACGGCTCGCGCGGCATTCGATCGAGGGGCGACGCTCATCACCCACGGTTTTAACGCGATGCGCGGGATTGTCGCCCGCGAAGGAGGCCCGGTCGGAGCGGCTCTGGCCGACGGGCGTGTGGCCATTGAACTGATTGCGGACGGTGTCCACGTCGACCCAAGCCTGATCGCCGCCGTTTTCCGTGCCGCGCCGGGCCGCGTGGTGCTGGTGACGGACGCGATGGCGGCTGCAGCATCGGCGCCAGGAAGGTACCCGCTGGGCTCATTGCAAGTGGACGTGACCGAGGATGGGCGTGCGTACGTCGCGGGGACCCAGACTCTTGCTGGGTCGACTCTGACGATAGATCGCGCCGTGGAAGTATGCGTCGCGGCGGGCGTACCGCGTGCCGATGCGATTGCGGCGGCGACGACGACTCCCGCGTGCGTACTCGGTTTGACTCGCACGACCACCAATACGTCGCGTCGGTAATCCTCTACACTAGGGGAGTTGGTGTAAAGGTTTTCCTACGCGGGAGGTAAGTTCATGGCTCCGACGACTGACGAGCTCCTCGCTAGCTTGCCCGAAACTTTCCGCTATTCCGAAGCGCTCGACCGCATCAGCGAACGCCAGCTTCGCCGCCTCATCGACGAGGGCGGCGTGATTGCGCTCTCGCGTGGTGTGTACCGCAAGCGTGACTGGCTGGGTGACGAGGATCTGATCGCGATCGCCGCCAAAGCCCCCCAGGCCACATTGTGCCTTCGATCGGCATTGGCCCACCACGAGTTGATCGACGACATCCCCGCCGAGATCGACATCGCGCTTCCGCGCGGATCATGGACTCCGCACATGACGGCGCCTGTCAGGTGGCGGCACTTCGATCCGGACACCTTTGCCGTGGGTCGTGGTCTGCTTCACATCGAGGGCGCCCGCAATATTGGAATCTACTCCGCCGAGCGCAGCATCATCGATGCGTTTCGGATGCGCCACCTCGAAGGAGCCGACCTCGCCACCGAGGCCCTCAAGAGATGGCTCCGGCGTAGTGGGCAGCCATCAGAGCTGCTCGGTCTGGCCCGGTCGTTCCCACGCACGCAGACTATTCTGCGCGAGACGATGGAGATCTTACTGTGAGCCGTGTGACCAGGGGCACGCCTTCGGGCGACGCGTACCTCGACCTCCAGAACGAAGCTCGCCGCACGGGCCGACTCACTCAAGAGTGGCTCCAGTTGTACGTCCTCGAAGGATTCCTCGATCGACTGGCCGCCAGCGACATCAGTGAACGATTCGTCCTCAAGGGTGGCGTGCTGCTCGCCGCATTCGATTCACGTCGTCCCACCAAGGATGTCGACCTAGCAGGCATCGACCTCGCGAATGACCCCGAGATGGTGATGGAGTTGGTCCGCAGAGTGCTCGCCGTCCAGAGGCCTATCGATGACGGGATCCAGTTCATCGGCGACACCGTGACAGCGGAGGCCATCCGCGAAGAAGACGACTACTCCGGAGTGCGTGTCCACGTCGAAGCACGGCTTGCCAGCGCCAGGTTGCCGTTCCACATCGACGTGAACGTAGGCGATCCGATCTGGCCCGAGCCGACCACCGTTGCCATACCGCGTCTGCGGGGCGGGGAGCCGATCAAGTTGCTGGGCTACCCAATACACATGGTCCATGCCGAGAAGATTGTGACCGCTGTTCAGCGAGGCACAGCGAACACTCGCTGGCGCGACTTCGGTGATATCTGGAGCCTGTCGCGTCGCCACCCGATCAATGCAGACGAATTAGCCCGGGCGATCGACGAGGTGGCTTGCTATCGCAACGCCACTATTCGGTCACTCGCCGAGGTGCTCGACGGCTTCGCCGAGTTCCGGCAGGAACGCTGGGCGCAGTGGCGTCTTCGCAGCAACTCCGATCAACTGCCCGAGCAGTTCGCGCCGGTGCTTCACGACGTCATCGATTTCGCTGACCCGGTGCTCATGGGTGACGTCACAGGACGGTCATGGCACCCCGACACAAGTGCCTGGGTTTAGCGGAGGCGAGATCAACATGCCCGAACCCACGGCCGTTGCGTGAGCACGACCTTGAGGTCGGGTCAGTTGGAAGCCGCGCCGCGTGGCGGTTTCCGTTAGAGGGACACTCGTCACTTAAAGACAATGGTCCGGTGGCCGTCGAGCAACACTCTGTGCTCGGCATGCCAACGCACCGCGCGAGCCAGCGCGCGGCGCTCCACGTCCGCGCCAATGGCCGTGAGGGTCTCGGGCGTGGCGCTGTGATCCACGCGGTCCACGTCCTGCTCAATGATGGGCCCCTCGTCCAGGTCCGCCGTCACATAGTGCGCGGTCGCACCGATGAGCTTCACGCCGCGGTCGTGCGCCTGGTGGTATGGGCGGGCACCCTTGAAGGAGGGCAGGAAGGAGTGGTGAATGTTGATGGCGCGTCCGCGTAGGGCCTCCGCCATAGGGCCGGAGAGGATCTGCATGTAGCGGGCAAGGACCACCAGCTCGGCGTCAAGTTCGTCCACCAACGCGAGTGCCTGCCGTTCCGCGTCCGCCTTGGTCTCGGGGGTGACGGGAATGTGGTGAAACGGCTTGCCGTAGAACGCGGCGAGATCTTGCAGGTTGGGGTGGTTGCCGACGATTGCGACGATGTCCACGGGCAGTGTCCCGGCGCGCTCGCGGAACAGCAGGTCGTTGGCGCAGTGTTCGGACTTGGAGACCATCACGACGGTGCGCATTTTGCGGCCCGCGATGTCGAGCCTCCACGTCATGCTGAACTCGGCCGCCAGCTCGCTCACCGCGGACTCGAGATCGGCCTGGGCCGCGGAGCACGCCACCTCGACCCGCATGAAGAACAGCCCCGTGTCCGCGTCGCCGAACTGCTGGGACTCGGTGATGTTGCCACCGTGGCGGGCCAACAGTCCCGTGACCGCGTGGACGATCCCGGGGCGGTCGGGGCAGGACAGGCTGAGGACGAAGGCGGTGGGCTCACTCATGGGGACAGACTACTGGCGAAGCAACTACGCGCTGCGCTAGTCCTCGATGCGCGTGCGGATGTCCTGAATAATGTCCGTGGTCGAAACGTCAGCGGTGCGCGCCAGGTACTTAACCTCGCAGATGTCCTTGAACTCGTCGAAGCGGCCCTCCCAGTCGTTACCCATGACTAGGATATCTGCTTTGTGCTCGATCAGGTACTGACGCTTCTGGTCCAGCGATTCCTCGATGAACACCTCATCCACACACGACATGCTCGCCACAATTTCGAGGCGGTGCTCCTGACGGTAGATGGGGAAGCGGCCCTTCTTCGCGAAGTTCATCGCGTCGGTCGACACACCCACCGTGAGGTGATCGCCAAGGTCGTGCGCACGCGTGAGGATGTTGACGTGGCCAATATGGAACACGTCGAACGTGCCGAATGTGATGACGCTCGTGGTCACAGATGCTCCGATGAGGTTGAGTATCGACGAGGTGGACTTGACGCAAGTCTAGCCACGGTGCGCATGACACTAGATGATGGGCGGCCTGCCACGCTTGGTCATCTGCCACACCGTGCCCCAGCCGATGGGGCGGCGCTTGCCTGCGTCGGTGCGCACACCGGTCCATGCTCCTTTGAGCCATGCCGCAGCCGATGAGGGGTGGCGGACGTTTCGCAACACTGAGACCGCGGACCAGTCCACGATGTACGCGAAGGCAACGGGGTACGGCAAGTTGCGTTTGGCGAGCCACACTCGATTGCGGGCGTTGAGCCACAGTTGGTCGTCGTGACGCGCGGGATCAATGAGCGGGTGGTGGGCGACCAGGTCCGCGCGATACTCGACGGTGTATCCGGCGTCCCACGCCCGCCAGGCGAGCTCTATGCCCTCGTGCGCGTAGTAGAACCGCGACGCCCAGCCGCTGGCGTTCTTGAGGGCCTTTTTGCGCACCGCGACTGACCCCTCGAGCACGGAGAAGACCTCGGATGAACGCATCGGGTCCTTATCCCGCAGGCGCGGTACCCACCGCTTGGCGGTGACGTCCTGGGGCGATGCGATACGGGTCTGCACTACGCCGAGCTGGGCGTTTTCCTTGAACATCCGCTCGATGCGGGCGACCGTGTCCGTCTCGGGCAGCCGAGCATCGTCGTCCAGGAAGTAAAAGTACTTACCCCTGGTCGTCTTGACGCCTTTGTTGCGACCCTTGGGGATGCCCAGATTCTTCTTGAGGTACACCGTGCGGACGGCATCGGGAAGGCCGACGGGATCCCAGCCGTTGCCGACCACGATGACCTCCAGCGACACACCCTCCTGGGCTAGGAGGCTGTCGACCGCGGCGCGCAGCTCCTTGGGCCGATCGCCCTGGGACAGGACCACAGCGGACCAAGCCACACTCATGTGTTGGAATTTCTCAACATGGAAGACGTGAGAATCGCGACCATGTGCCCGGCGATCACAAATGGAGCGGCGATGGCGAGCACAATCAGCGCCACTGCGACGCCGTTGAAGTCGGCGATCAGACCCACAATCGCGAACGCGAGTACCACCAGCGTTTGCTCTACAGAGTGGTACGCGCGGTGAATGGGGACAAAGTTGGCGGCGCGGCGAGCCGCGGCGACCCACCCAACGCGCGGCGCGGCCGTCCCGTCCGTCTTCTTCGGAAGGTCCAGACCGGACTCCACGCGCGACATGCGCGACGCCTCGTTGAGCGACTTGTTGACGAGCACCAACGTGCCCAGTACGGCGCCCACGAACGCCCAGGCCCAGTTGCCGTCAGAGGACTCGAGGGTGAGCCGGAGCCCGATCGCAATGGGGATCAGCGACTCGGTCGTCGTGTGGGCAAAGCGGTCAAGAAAGATGCCGCGTGGCCCCATCTTGCGGTTCCAGCGCGCCACTTCTCCGTCGGAGGCGTCCAAGAGCATCTGCAGCATCGCCAAAACTGCCGCCACGATAGGCCCCGCGATGCCTGGAACGAAGAACGCGGCCGCAGCCGCCCAGCCGCATAGGATCATGCCCACCGTGACACCGTTGGCGGAGATCCCCGCGTGGACGAACGTGCGGGTCAAGTAGGGCGAGATGCTGCGCGTGAAGACGTCGCCGGTCCAGTGTTCCGCGTTCTTGCGCTTGCGTATGGAATCAGGTTGGCATACCTCACGGATTTGCTCGATGCTGGGACGCGCCGGGCGTGGTGCGTCACTCATGCGCGGCTCCCTCGATCTTGATCGCCTGCTCGTCGCGAAGGCGAGCAGTATCCTTACACGCGGAGACAAAGAGCGTCATCGATTCAGCACCGCTCTTGCCGTCCAGATAATACTGTGCCATGTCTTCCAACACCGCGGTTTGGGACTCGTCGGCGAGCGCGTTGCGCACCAGTGCGGCAGTGCGCGGCGAATCCTCGGCTGTGATGCGCGGGCACACGCGGACGAGTCGCGAAGGGGCGGTGGGCCGCGCCTCTTGCTCCTGGGGCACGGTGATGAGGAGCGGCCGGCGCTGTGAGAGCCAGTCCACGCACATGGCGGATATATCCGAGATCAGCACGTCCGCGTCCTGAAGCGCGGGTGAGCATTCGCGGTTCGTGTCGACGCGGCCGCGCGCGCCCAGGGACCCGACGTACGCGCGGATCACCGCGTCGGCATCTCGGAAGCTCTTGTCCGATGCGCCCGTACGCGGGTGTGGTCGGTAGACGATGCGTAGGTCCGGATCCCCGGCGAGGGACTGCACGATCGCCAAGCCGTGCGACTTCACGGACGAGTACGCGTTGATGTCTTGCGAGCCCTCCCACGTGGGCGCGTACAAGACAGTGTGATGGGTCGCATCGGGGGAACGGACGGAGTGCTCGGGAAGCTGTGGGCGTCCCACAACGCGCAAGTGCTGTTTGGTGTCCAGGAAGAGAACGGAGGAGGCGTAGCGATCGACGGCGGCCTGACCCGCAACAAACGCATAGTCGAAGCCCTTGACCTGGTTTGAGATCGACACTGACTTGTCGCTGTCGCCGTGCGCCAAGAAGATGTGAGCGACGCGGGTGGATCGCAGTCCAATCGCGTTGTTGTTGGAGTGACCGACGTAGATCGCGATGCGGGCATTGGAGCGCCTAATCAGTGCGGAGTAGGTCCGATTGAGCGCAACAATCAGCACTGGGAAGTCGACGTCGGCACGGATGGCGCGCGCTGTGCGGCTGTCCTGCGTGACGATGGTCACGCCCATCTCGCGGTCGAGCTCCGCGAACGCGTCGTACCACTGGCGGATCTGATAAAGATTCTCGGGGGTATCCGGGAAGAACACGACCGCCCCGGACTCAATGATGTAGTCCCCCAGCTGCGCGTCCTCGCCTAGGCAGTCGGGCACGCCGCCGGGCAGCAGGCCTAGCCGCCGTGAGGCGCGGCCAGCTTGCTTACGAAGTGATGTCAGCATCGTCGTGATGAAGTGTCCTTAAGAAACGGGGGAGCGGCGGGTGAGAGGTTGCCTGGCGATAACCCTAACCTGTCGCGTCCGCGGCGGCTCGTTTCGCTGTGCAGCGCCCATCCCTCACGAATTGGCATCGAAAGCCGTGTGGCGGGACCCGCGCGAGGCTATGCGTGCCACGATGGTGTCATGAGCGAGAAAAGCCAGCTTCGAATCGACGTGGTAACTGGGGACGATGCGGGGGAACTGCTGACACTGCGGCGCGCGGCTTTCGTGTCCGAGGCGCAGATTTTCAACGATCCGAATATTCCGGCCCTCACCCAGTCGCTTGAGGAACTCGAGGTCGACCTCGCCGAGGAGGACGTGGTCACGCTGGGCGCGTGGGACGGTCACCGCATGGTGGGCTCCATCCGCGTGGGCATCGAGGATCAGAAGGCCACCATCGGGCGGCTGGCTGTAGCCCCTGACCTGCAGGGCAAGGGCATCGGGACCCAACTGTTGTTCGCGGTGCTCGGCTACCTACCCGAGAACACCTCCGAGGTGTGGGTCTTTACCGGGCAGAACTCCAAGCACAACATCGCGCTATACAACAAGGCGGGCTACGAGCACCAGTTTGATCAGGTCGCTGGAGACCTTACCTACGCGTACTTGCGCAAGGTCTTGGAGTCCGGCATGGTCATCAACGAGTTCGACGACACCGCGGTGCGCGGCGAAAACTAGATCTAGCTTCCACCAAAGTAAGACGGGGACGCATACGCGGGACGTCCGGACTGCGCGAGATAGACTGTGCGAACTGAAAATTCCCCAGACTATGGAGCGACGATGATCTCTTTGATCTTGCTGAACGGCGGGATGGGCGCCCGAGCACGCACCGCCGGACCCAAACAATTCGTCAAGATCAATGGCGTGCCGATTGTCGCGTACTCGCTCAAGGCGGCCGATGAAGTCGAGGAGATCACCGAGATCGTCCTCAACTTTCCCCCAGGCCACAGAGACACCCTCGAGGACCTAGTGCGCGACTATGCAATCAGCACCCCGGTGAAGTACGCCGATGCCGGTGAGACTCGCCAGGGTTCCGTAGCGCTCCTGCTCGATCAGGTCACCAACGACTCGGTGCTGCTCCACGAGAGCGCACGGCCGATAGTGACGGCGGACGACTTCCGCACGCTGATTCAGTCCGAGCACGCGAATGTTGGCTTCATGCGCGAGATTTCCTTCACGGTCGCTCCTGTGGACCCGGACACCAGCCGCGTGACGGGCAGCCTCGAACGCGCACGATTGCGCAATGTTCAGTTGCCGCAGAAGTTCAACCTTGGGGACCTACGTAAGGGCCACGAGTACGCCAGCGAGTCCGGCACCCCCTACACCGAGGACGCCACGATGTGCGTCGACGCGGGCGTCGACGTGTTCTTTATCGAGGGTTCCGAGAACAACCTGAAGGTGACCACGCCCGGAGACGTCAACCTCGCCACGATGCTGTTGCGTCACGAAGGGGACGAGAATGTCTAAGACCGCACTTATTACGGGCGCGTCCAAGGGGATCGGCCTCGAGACGGCTCGGCGCCTCGCGGCGTCGGACCTGGACATCACGACCTTCATTTTGATGGCACGCCCGTCAGTCGACTTCGACGTCAACTTCGCGGCGCTAGAGGCGCAGGCACCGAGCAATGTCACGTTGGTGCGTCGCGATGTGGACTTAGGCGACCGGCAAGCGCTCATTGCCGCTATTCACGATCTCCACGGGCACCACAAGAACATCGACTACCTGATCAACAACGCAGGGTTCACCAACCCAGTGCCGATCCACCAGGTGGACTTCGCCGACTTCGAGCGCTCCATGGCGGTCAACCTTTATGCACCGTTCACCCTCGTTCAAGAACTCCTGCACCTGGGTAATCGGTTCGAGGTGATCGTCAACATCTCCTCAACCGCCGGCATTACCGGCCGTTCGGGATGGCTCACCTACTCGGCCTCCAAGGCCGCGGTGATCAATATGTCCGAGGTCATGCGGGACGAGCTCAAGATTTACGGGACTCGGGTGGTGTGCCTCTCACCAGGGCGTACTGCGACAGCGCTACGACGCGTGCTCGCGCCGGACGAGGACCCCACCACCATCATGCAGCCGCAGCACGTTGCTCAGGTGATCGAGACGATGCTGGGCCCCACCGGCCAGTACGTAGACCAGCAAAACGTGATTGTCCGGCAGTAAGTGTCAGTGCTCGGTCCGCTTGCTTTCCTGGTAGCGCCGCGACGGCTCGCGCCGCTCGTGGTGGGCGCTGTGGTCGTCTTCGGCGCCGCAGTCGACGCCACGTGGATGTTCGGGGCTGCCGTGGGCCTTGCGGTGATACTCATCGCCGCACCTCTCGTGACTCCCGTCTCGTTGCCCGCTCGCTCGCGCTTCTCCAACACGGGACCAGTGGGCCGGCTTGCGGCTGGCGCCGCTGACGGCGCCGCCAGCAAGTGGTTCGCGTTGGGTGGGCTTGCCGTCTTCGCCGCGCGCGAGGATGCCGCGCATCCTTGGCTGGGCCTGAGCATCGTCATCATTGGGATTGGTTCGCTCTTACTGGCGACCATCGCACTTAAACCCGCGACGCGCGGGGACCTGCGTCTCAATCTCGGCGCGGTGAACCGGGCGCGGACCCTGCCGTGGGCGTTGGCTGCGTTGTCTCTCGCGACGACGTTTTCTGTGGTGGGTCTTGCGGCATGGCCAAGCGGGTTCTCGGCGGTGGTGGCCGCTATTTCCGGCGTCCTACTCGTGATCGGCGCGTTCTATATTCTCAGGCGCCTGGCCTACCGGGCACGTTATCGCGAGCGCACTCGTGTGCGGGTTGAGAATCTTAGTGCGCGGTTCGCGATTCACCTCTCGGGCCCACCCAACTCCTCGTATCAACTCACGACTTGGCTCCCGCTGTTCCAGAAGCTGGGCGAGCGATACATCATCATGGTGCGCGAGGAGGCGCTGTATGCCGAGGTCTGCGAGTTGACCGATCAGCCCGTGGTGTACTGCAGCACTCTGCGCGCCGTCGACGACGTTCTCGCCACCGGCGTCGGCACGGTGTTCTATGTCAACAACGCTGCGTCCAACACGCACCTGGTACGGCGCGGTCAGCTCCACCACGTACAGCTGCTGCACGGCGACAGCGACAAGCCATCGAGTCGCAATCCGGTGAGCGCGATGTACGACGAACTGTTTGTGGCCGGTCAGGCGGCGATTGACCGCTACTGGGACTATGAGGTTGAGATCCCGCGGGCAAAGTTCCGCATTGTGGGTCGCCCCCAGGTTGCGGAGATCTCCGGGGTTGGCACGCCGACTCAGACTCGCACCGTGCTCTACGCGCCCACGTGGAACGGGTTCTTCAACGACGCGAATTATTCGTCGCTGCCGCACGGGACGGAGATAGTACGGGCACTGTTGGCGCAGGGAGCGACGGTGATCTTCCGGGAGCACCCCTACTCCGACAAGTCGCCTGAACTCGCGCAACACGTGCGAGAAATTCAGGCTCTCCTTGCAGCCGATGCCGCGGCGACCGGGCGGGTACACCGGTTTGGCTCGATGATGTTCGCCGAGATGGGTTTGGTGGACTGCTTTAACGCGTCCGACTGCGCGGTTACCGATATCTCAGCGGTTCCCATTGATTACCTTTTCAGTGCCAAGCCCATTGCGATCATGGAGATGCGTAGCGACGTGTTGGTGCGCATTGCTGACAGGCCGACCCTCGCATCGGCCTCTTATGTGGCGGCGCCGGGTGATGACATCTCCGCTTGGGTGGCGCGGCTGCTCGCAGACTCGGAGTTGCCAGCGGCCCGCGCAGCGGCGAGAGAGTACTACCTGGGGCCCTTCCAGCATGAGGGGTACGAGTCGCACTTCATCGACGCTGTGCGCGCTGTTGTCACTGCGCACGAGTTTGAGGGCGAACTAGAGACCGAAGGCTAGGCGAGCTTGCTGAGGTCGTGCTCGAGGCGATGTCGCATCCGGCTTACCGTCTTGCGTTCGACGAACACGTGCACCAGCCACGCGAGGCCGATCGTGAACGCAATCGCGAGGGCAAGGACCACGTAGGTTGGCAGCCGGCCGGCGAACAGGTGAATGATCCACCAGCCCCAGTATTCGTGCAACAGATATAGCGGGTACGTGAGCGCGCCAAGGATGATCATGCGCTTGCCTCCGAGGCTAGAAAGCCGGGTCATGCTCAGGAGCCCGACGAGTCCGATCGCAATGAGAGGTAGAACCCAGCCGACGATGTCGGGGAACGTGCGGTTGGTCAGGTCGTTGATCCCGTCCAGAGTGAACTGACCCGAGTAGCCGCCGGCGAGCAGGGCTGTGAAGCCGAGCGTGAGCCAGGCCGCGAGGTTTCGGGGTTCCCGCTTGACGACGAACAGCGCCATTCCTGCGCTAAATAGGGGAGCCCATTCCGACACCAGAATAGTGGACAAGACTTCCGATCCCGAGGTCGCAGCGATGCCGCCTAGGATCGGCCAGATGATGCAGAAGGCGAGCACCCGTCGAGTGGTGATGCCGACCAGCACGAAGACCGCCATGAGGAGGTAGAAGCGCAGCTCGGCCCACAACGTCCAATAGACGCCGTCAACGTCGGCGATGCCGAACGCGCGCTGTACCAGGGTCATGTTGGTGGCGGCCTGGGTGAACGAGGTTGATTTGTAAGGCCAGATCACGATGAGAAGGAAAGCGCTCAGGGCCACGCAAGCCCAGTAGGCGGGAAACAGACGCGATAACCGGCTCGCGACGTACTTCGCGATGTTCGCGTTCCAGGCGGTCATCAAGATGACGAAGCCACTGATCACAAAGAACAGGTCGACTCCGAACGCGCCGAGTCCCGTGATGTAGGACACGTCGGGAAAGACCGTGTCAACGGGTTGGCCCCAGGCACTGTTCCGTCGCGCGGTGAAATGGTAAAAGAGCACGGCGAGGGCGGCACAGAAGCGTAGTCCGTCAAGCGCGTAGAGCCTGGTTGTGGGCCGAGTTCGGGAGGCCGCGTCGTCCGTAGGTACGGGGTTTACTTCAACCATGGGGCGCAGACTACCAGCGGGGGCTTTTCAGGTCGCTGGGCCCCGTCGTGTGCTCCTCAGTAGTTCGCCGTAAAGGACCAGAGCCACGGCGACTTTCCAGCGACAATTGTGCTGCGGATCCTTTCGGAGCCGCTGATGCTGGATTTGTCCCCGCTCGAAGACGTCGCTGTGACGACCTTTGCCGCGGCGTCGGAGCCGCCCGCCGTGCGCGACGTCACCTTGATCGACATCACGTCGCTGAGCCCGAAGATGCTCCGAGCCTTTGCTTGCGACAGAGTGTAGGTCCAGGAGTCGTTTGGGTTGCGGGAACTGAGGGACCAAGGGTCGGGGACCGAGGTGAGGTAGGAATAGTTTCCTCCCCAAATGTCCTTACTATTTTCGGTCTGGCCCCCCGAAGATGAGAAGTAATACAGCTTCGCGATCGAACTGCCGAACATTAGGACTTTGCCTTCAGTGTTGTCAGGACTGTTCGTCGCGTCCACGGCAGCCACCCACCGCTTTCCATACATTGCGCCAGCTCCCTCGCTCTCCTTCTTCCACCCGCTGAAGTTTTGGCTGCGGGTATCGTCGTAAAGGTTGCAGTTGCAGGTGCTGCTGTAGGTCTTGACCGCGTTGAGCGCGAAGCCGCGAGCGGCTATGGCCTGCGCTTGAAGAGCTTCGGAATCCCAGGAGGACGGCATCTCCGCTATCCCATAGAGGTACTCGGTGTTGAGTTTGAGGTAGTTGGCGATGATGAGTCGGGGATAGGACGAGCTAGGCACACTGATCAACAGTTTGCCGTGCCGGTACTGGCCGTGCGTGACCCGGTTGCCGCCGGGCCTATTCTGGAGCTCAACGTACGCGTCCTCGTCCGAACCCGAGTCGTAATACGACGTTGCCTCCCACTGCAACGAGACATCCTTGGACGCGGTGGCGGTGTCACCGTTCTCACGTTCGACGAGCACCTCGTTCCCGTCGCGGGTCACCTTGAGATCCTCATTGTTCTTACCGGCCCAGGTGGTGTTTAGTACCGCAGAGTCGCCAGGACCATAGTCATAGAAGCGCATCCGCCAGCGGCCGTCATCTGTGGTGTCTGAACCAGGCGACCGGACCACCACGTCGACACTATTGCGGTTGTCTGATCCCGAGCCAAAAACCTCGACTTTAATCAGCTTATTTGCATTGGCCGACTTCACCGACGTGCCTTGGAAATAGTGTTTCAGAATCTCGGTCTCGCTGCTACCGTCCTTCGCCATGCCCCAAGCGCCGAACTGGGACATGCCAACTCCATGCCCCCAGCCCGCACCCTTGACGGTGAAGCTCTCGGGCACCCGAGTCTGCGGGGGCGTATTGGAGAGCCTGTTGACCCGGTAGAGGAAGGCTGCGGTCGCCTCTCGTGAAGTATTATTCTTAGGTTTGAAAGTCCCGTCGGCGTATCCAGTTGTCACGTCAGACGCGCGTAGCCAGACAATTTCCTTGAAAAACTGCGCCCTTGTGCTGAGGTCTTTGAAGGGTGAAGAGCTTGGCAAGGAAACCGGAGGGTTTCCCTGGAACCGGTAGAGAAACGCCGCTATCGCCTCGCGCGAGATTTTGGTTTTAGGCTGGAAGGTGTTGTCTGCGTAGCCGGTGGTGATGTTGGTGTTCTTCGCCCAGATAATCTGCTTGTAGAACTGGTCAGATTTCCTGACGTCCTTGAATGGCGACGATCCAGGCATCGAGACCTTGGGGTTCCCCGCCATGCGGTAGAGGAAAGCCGCGAAGGCCTCGCGGGTGACCGACTCTTTCGGCCGGAACGTCCCATCCGCGAAACCGGTGGTGATGCCGTCGCTGGCCAGCCAAGTGATCTGGGTGTAAAACTGCTGACTCTTGGGCACGTCCGAGAAGGTGGTGTTGCTAGCAGAAGCCGAGGTCGCGATCGGAACTATGAGGAGGGCGCTGAGGAATCCCGCGACAAGCGTACGCACGAGCGATCGAGGTGTTACTAGAGCCATTGCAGGTTCAACTTTCGGGTAGTATGTCAAGATTTGCAACCAGAGTGACAAGTGTGACACAAGTGACGAAGCCGTCAAAGGTAGTGTGACCCATTGCGCACGTTGGCAAGCGAGGCTTGGCCGAACCCGGGTCGGACACTCAGCATGAGGCATCGATCACACTTTCTTGACCCATGGTCACGGATCTCACACACTTGATCGCGCAACAGTTCAGACAACAAGAGGTGGAGATAACGTGGCTATACCGATGGTGCAACGGGGGAAAACGGCGGCGCTGGTGCTGATCGCTGCGATGCTCGCGTCCCTCGCGTTGCCCGCCACCGCAAACGCCGCGTCGAGCGCGACCCAGGTTGGCTCGGACTACATCTCTAACGCCACTAACGTTTTCCGCGACCAGAACGGGCGTGCGGACCTGGTGCGAGATGGAGCTATTGATCGTGTGGCGCAGGCATGGGCGGAGTCTATGCTTGCAAAGTCGCATCACGGCTCCCGGCACGATGCCTTGGTACACAACGCACGTTTCGGCAGTCAGATGCCTCAGTCGGGACTAAGCGGTGCGGGCGAAAATATTGCGTACGCCTGCGGTTTCGGCGGCGTGAAGGCGAATGCGGCAACAATGATGAGCGGCTGGAAAGAGTCTGACGGACACCGTCGGAACATGCTCCGCGGCTCGTTCACTCATATTGGAGTCGGCTTCGCTTACGAAGCCGCTTCGGACTGCGCGTTCGCCGTTCAAGACTTTGGCGCTTACTCGGGGAGCTTCACTGATGTTCCGTCCAATCATCAGTTTTCCGCCCAAATCGAATGGCTGGTAGAGCAGGAGATTACGACGGGCTATGCAGATGGCCGTTTTAAACCTAAGTCCACAGTGACGCGCGAAGCCTTCGCGGCATTCCTGTACAGAGCCGCGGGCACCCCTGCTTTTTCGCCGCCGTCGCGTAGCCCCTTTAAAGATCTTTCGCCTGGCGACAAGTTTTATCGCGAGATCAATTGGCTTGACGACCAGGGCATCACCACCGGATACGCGGACGGTACGTTCCGGCCGAAAGCCGACATCTCACGGGAAGCCATCGCCGCATTCCTCTACCGCGCCGCCGGGTCGCCACCCGCGTCAAACCCGCGCTCCGCACCCTTCCGCGACGTGGCGCGCAACGACAAGTTTGCCAAGGAGATTTTGTGGCTATCGAACAGTGACGTCACCACCGGCTACTCCAACGGCACGTTTAAGCCTTACGACGACGTCTCTCGCGAGGCCACGGCCGCTTTCCTGTACCGCGCACGATCAATTCTTGACGTCTGACTTGCTGACGACGAACCACAAAACACCTCCAGATTGAGATGTTGCGGCGACCAATTGAATCCACCGATCCGTTCCCGCTCCGTCACGGTCAACCGTCCCGGACGCGGCGTCCACTCATCCTCGATACCCGAGGTGTATCGCCCCGCTCGGACCATGAGCCCGACCATCGGCGCGGAACAACCGATCTGCCGCGCGATCTGGACCAGCGACATCCCTTCCTTCCAGACTCGAAAGGAAGCGGCATCAAACCGTAGGCGATTCAAAGATCTTGCTGTTCGTAGTGCACGGAGGTCGTCGAACTCAAGACCGAAGCCGACCTAAGAACAGTTGCACATACTGGGTGAGCGATGAGTGGCCGGCGCTGAGCACGAAGCGGTCGCGACCGAACCAGTGCGGATCGGCAGGGTCGTGCCGCATGATCCGCCGGTACAGCAAGTAGGCGACCGGGGCGAGTGTCATGGCCGTGCCCGGGTGCCCGGGTGCCCATGGCCCGCTTTCTCGACCGCGTCGGTTGCTAGCACCCGCGCAGTGTCAACTGCGCTGTCGTCGATTTCATCCCACGTGAGGCCGGCCATTTGTTACTCCTTTGTATCGATTCGGTATCTGTCTTGACAGTGGCCCGATGGTAGATCTACGGTGTTTCTAACGTGACTTGGAACCAAGTTCACACAAAGATAACACGGAGGTACCCGCCTCCGAGGGTCAAAAAAGTCAACTTCGTACTGCAGCGGCGATGACCTTGGCGGCCAACTACCACCCAGCGTCGGGTGAACATCCCGGCGCTGACCTACGAACGGGAGCAACCATGAGAGCCATCGTTTTCACTGACGAGAAGCAGCTCAGCCTTGAAGAACGGCCGATGCCAGAGCCCGGGTACAAAGAGATCCTGATTGAGACCGCCGCTGTCGGTATGTGCGGCACCGATACGCACGTGTTCGACGGCGAGTTCGAGGGAACCGTGTTCCCGCTCGTGCCCGGTCACGAGGCAACCGGAACGATCGTCGCTCTCGGTGAGGGAGTCAACGACGGGGTGTACGACTTCCACGTCGGCGACCACGTCGCAGTGAACCCGAGCACGACCTGTGGTGAGTGCGAGTTCTGCATCAACGGCCACGCGAACCTTTGCTCGGCCTGGAACGGCCTCGGCGTCGTCGCCTCCGATGGCGCGTGCCAGGAGATGTTCACCGCCCCCTCGCGCAATGTGTACAAGCTCAAGCCGGAGACCGACCTCTACCTCGCCGCACTCATTGAGCCGCTCGGCTGTGCGATCCGCGGGTGGGACGTGTTGCCAAGGCGCATCGGCGACCACGTGCTCGTGTACGGCTCGGGCACGATGGGCTTGATCATGGCCCAGCTCGCGACTCGCGCCGGCGCGGCCTCGGTCACGATCATCGACCTCAACGCCGAACGACTCAAGACCGCTGCGGAGTGCGGGATCGAACTGCGCTACACCAGCGCGGACGACGCTGACCGCGACAAGTGGGACGTCGTCATCGACTGCACCGGCAACATCACGGCGATCGAGGACGCGCTGACCCGCGTTAAGCCGGCCGGCTACTTCCAGGACTTCGGTGTCGCGCCCGCAGACAAGATGGCCCAGTTCTCGCCATTCCGCGTCTACCGCGGCGAGATCACGATTGTCGGCTCGATGGCCGTGCACAACTCGTTCGGCCGCGCAGTCGAGATGTTCGAGATGGGCGCCATCAACGCGAAGGCGATGACAAGCCACTCCTTCACGCTGGACGACTACGAGACGGCGCTCGACATGTTCCGCAAGGGCACGGGCCGCAAGCTCCAGATCCGTCCCAACGACTCCGAGTCGCGAGTTCTGTAGTGAGCACGGAGACCAACACTCAGGACGAGGCAAGCCTGAGTTCGCCTCGATTCGCCTTGCGGGGCCGGTGGATGTGGGTGGCGGTGGCGGTGGTTGTCGTCGCCTTCATCGGACTTGGGTCCAAGTTCATTCCGAACGACGACCCTCGCGTTGCCGTAGTGGCCGCCTTTGACCCGGTCAAGTTCGGCGCCGACAACTTTGGCGACGTGCAGGCCGCGGTTGAGGAGCGGGCGGTCGACGTGGTCACGCTGGGCGACGCCCTCTCGACCGATGCGGCGGCAGCGACCGCCGATTACGCCCAACCGAGTTCGGGCGGTCCCGTGTTCAGCGTCACCTTTACCGGTGTCGCAGGCGAGGGCCAGTCGGGCGTCTATCCCATCACTGTCCGCGGCTTGAACCCGAACTTGCTGGTGCGCGTGCAGACGGGCCCGGCCATCAACGGAACCGAGCTGCGTGACGCCACGGACAAGTTCCCGTTCGGCGACTTCACCAATCAGATCGCGTACCAAAACGCCGCAGCCGCCCTGAACAGCGAACTCAAGACGCAGGTACTGGAGCCCTATTTGGCCATGGACCTGAATGGCAAGACGGTGACCGTGACAGGCGCCTTCACACTCATCAACCCGGATGCGTGGTTCGTCACCCCAGCGCAGCTAGAGGTCTCATCATGACGGGCGCCTTCGATGCGGTTGTCCTTGAGGCGCGCAACATCGTCAAGAACTACGGCGGCGTTGAAGCCCTCAAGGGCGTGAACTTTGAGATCCGCCAAGGCACCGTGACGACGCTCTTCGGAGAGAACGGCGCCGGCAAGTCGACGCTGATGAAAATTCTGTCGGGAGTGGAGCAACCCACCTCGGGTGAGATCTTGCTCGACGGCGAGGCGGTCGAGTTCGGCTCCACGGCGGAGGCGACCGCGCGAGGCATCTCGATCATTCACCAGGAGTTGAGCCTCGCGCCGAACCTCTCGGTGCGCGACAACATCTTCATGGGGCGCGAGCTGCACGGCTCCTTTGGCGTGGACTTCGCAAAGGAGGCCGAGGCCGCGCGTGAGTTGCTGCGGGGTCTGCAGTTCGACGTCGACCCGGGCACTCTCGTGTCAGGTCTTCGCGTGGGGCAACAGCAGATTGTGGAGATTGCCCGCGCGCTCTCCGTGAATTCGCGGATCCTGATCATGGACGAACCGACCTCGGCCTTGGCGGCCACAGAGGTAGAGGTGCTGTTCGGCCTCATTCGCGACCTCACGGCACGTGGTGTGGCGATCGTCTACATCTCGCACCACCTCGAAGAGGCGCTCGAGATCACCGATCACGCCGTAGTCCTTCGCGACGGAAGCATGACCGCAAGAGGCGAGCGCAGTGACATCGACCTTGAGTGGATCGTCCACCACATGGTGGGAGACCACTATGACTTGGGCACCCCGCCCACCGGCTACGATTTCGGCGAGCCGGTGCTCCAGGTGAGCAACCTGCGCGTGATCGACTCCATGAACCACGAGCGGGCCGTCGTCGATGGCATGAACCTGGAGGTTCGTGCCGGCGAGATCGTGTGCATCTACGGACTCATGGGCGCCGGTCGAACGGAGTTTCTCGAGGCGATCGCAGGCAAAGGCGTGGTGGAAAGCGGTGAGATCCGCCTTTCAGGAGAGTTGTTGAAGCGCCAAACGATCGCCGAACGCATCGACATGGGGGTCGGCCTGGTTCCCGAGGATCGCCAGCGCGACGGCCTCGTTCAGACGTTCGATGTCGGGAAGAACCTGACGCTGTCGAGCCTCGGCGGATTGATCGTCAACGGTTTCCTGTCACGCAAGGCCGAGCACAAGATGTCGGTTGACCTCATCGATCGCGTCACGGTCAAGACACAGGGACCGGGACTCCATATCGGATCACTGTCCGGAGGGAATCAGCAGAAGGTCGTCATCGGCAAGGTTGTTGGCACGAAGCCACGACTCATGCTGCTGGATGAACCGAGCCGCGGGATTGATGTGGGAGCGAAGGGCGAGGTGTTCAGGCTCCTCACCGAGCGCGCCCGCGAGGGCGTAGCCGTTGTCTTTTCAACGTCCGAAGTCGCCGAATGCCTCAGCATCGCCCACCGCGTCATCGTGATGCGCAAGGGGCGCATATCTGCGGAATTCGGTTCCGACGCCACCAAAGCAACGATCATGGCCGCCTCTGGCGAAGCCGTGGCAGCCTGACTAGATAGGACGTTGGACAATGACGACCACACTCGCCCCGGCTGACGGCAAGAAGACCTTCTCGCCAGTCAAGCTGCTTATTGAAGGACGCGCGTTCCTCGCGCTCATCCTCATCATCGTCGTATTTTCTTCACTCTCGCCCAACTACCTCACGGTTGACAACCTCCTCATCATGGCGTCGCACGTGGCCATCTACGCGATTCTCGGGATGGGGATGCTGCTCGTGATCCTCAACGGCGGGATCGACCTTTCGGTCGGCTCCACCCTCGGCTTCACGGGAGTCATCGCTGGATTCCTGATGCGCGGCGTCGAGATCAGTTTCTTGGGCATCACCTTCGTGCCAAGCGTTCCCGTCGTCGTGCTGATGTCCTGTGGAGTGGGAGCCGCTGTCGGCTTCGTGAACGGCGTTCTCGTGGCCCGCTTCAAGGTCGCACCGTTCGTAGCGACACTAGGAATGCTGTATGCGGTGCGCGGCATGGCCCTGCTGTTGACCAACGGGTTGACAGTCAATGACCTGTCAGGCGACCCCGCCCTCGGAAACACGGGCTTTGACTGGTTGGGCTTCAACCGCATCCTCAATGTCCCCATCGGCGTCATTTTCATGATCCTGATCGCCGGGGCGCTCGGACTGCTCCTGGGCCGTGCGCGCTTCGGTCGATGGCTTTACGCATCCGGTGGAAACGAGCGCGCCGCGGAGCTCTCCGGTGTTCCCGTCGTGAAGGTCAAGATCTGGGTGTACGTGGTGTCTGGCACGTGTGCCGGCATCGCGGGGCTGGTCCTGTCGTCGACGTTGACGAGTGCCAGCCCGACGGCTGGCAATACCTACGAACTGACGGCCATCGCGGCCGTGGTGATCGGTGGCGCAGCCCTGAGCGGCGGGCGCGGCAACGTGCGCGGAACTCTTCTTGGCGCCTTCGTCATCGGCTTCCTGTCCGACGGGCTCGTGATCGTCGGGGTATCCGCCTACTGGCAGATGGTCTTCACGGGCGTCGTGATTGTCGGCGCGGTCCTGCTCAATGGACTTCAGTACGGGCGTCGACCCAAGAAGTCCTCAACACAGACGGGCGGGGGCGGGCAAACCGCTCCCGCGGACAAGCAGGGAGACGACGACCCTGTCCCGACCTCGGATCACCAGCCGGTGGAGGCCGGCGGATCGTCCCGGTGATTCAGCACACGAGGGCCGCGGATGCGGTACCTCCTTTCAAGAAAGGTACGAATATGTCACTCAAGAAGAAGCTGGCGGCAATCGCCTCGGCTGCGGTGGTGGCTCTGGCCCTCGGCGCATGCTCGAGCGGTGGAGACGCCACGCCAACTACGTCGGCGGACGGCGGTGGCGGAGCAGCAGTAGAAGGCGGCCTCATCACCATCATCGTGAACGACCCGGCCAACCCCTACTGGAAGACCGAGGGCGACGTCGCGGCGGCGACTGCGGAGGCCCTCGGATACACCGCCGTGGTCGGCGCGCACAAGGCTGACACGAACACGGAGAACACCCTGATCGACACGGCGATCGCCAACAAGTCAGTGGCGATCATCCTCGACCCCGCAAACGCCGACGGTTCTATCGCCGCGGTGACGAAGGCCAACGACGCCGGCATCCCGGTGTTCCTGGTCAACGCGGAGATCAACGAGACCGGCCTCGCGATGGCGCAGCTCGTGTCGAACAACGCTCAGGGCGCCGCGCTTGGCGCTGCCGAGTGGGTCAAGCAGATCGGTGACAGTGGCACCTACGTGGAGTTGTTCGGGGCACCCTCCGACAACAATGCGCAGACCCGCTCCAACGGCTACACGACCGTTATCGGCCAGTACCCGGACCTCGTCCAGGTGGGCAAGGAAGTCGCTGACTGGGATCGCACCAAGGGCCACGACAAGATGCAGTCTTTGCTGCAGGCCAACCCTGACATCACCGGTGTGATTTCCGGAAACGACGAGATGGCGCTCGGCGCGATCGCGGCGCTCAAGGAAGCAGGAAAACTCGAAGGCGTTCTCGTCGGTGGGTTTGACGGTTCGCCCGACGCTGTGGCGGCGGTCATTTCCGGCGAGATGGCGTACACGGTGCTCCAGCCCGTCGCCGTGTTCTCGCAGTTGGCTGTCGAGATGGCGGACGACTACATCAAGAACGGCACGGTGCCTGACACGGAGAAGTTGTCGATCGACTGCATCCTCATCACCAAGGACAACGCCGCAAAGATGACCGACCCGTTCGTCTACACCGGCTGATTACCGTGCCCCAGACAGCCGCGCGCTCTCGTGCGGTTGAGCGGGGGCGGATGCGATTCGCATTCGCCCCCGCGCTCGCCCCGAAAGAAGGATCATGAGTTACCTACAGAATGACCCGTCAGATTTTGCGGAAGAGTCGGCCGCTGGCTTCGTCGCGGCACATCGAGGCCTCGTTCGGCGGGTCGAGGGCGGAGTGGCTCGCGTCCGCGCGACTCCTCCGGGCCACGTCGCCGTAGTCATTGGTGGCGGTTCGGGCCACTACCCGGCGTTCGCCGGTCTCGTGGGCCCGGGCCTCGCGCACGGTGCGGCGATGGGAAACATCTTCGCCTCGCCCAGTGCGCAACAGGTTTATTCCGTCGCGCGCGCCGTAGCCACGGAGGCTGGCGTTCTTCTCACTTACGGGAACTATGCCGGTGACGTCCTCAACTTTGACCAGGCGCAGGATCGCCTTCGAGCCGAGGGCATCCCGTGTGAAACGGTCTGCGTGACCGACGATGTGGCAAGTGCAAGCCGAGCCGAGAGTGAGAAGCGCCGTGGCATTGCCGGCGACCTCGCAGTGTTCCGCGCCGCCGCTTGGGCCGCGGAGTCCGGCTGGGACCTTGCCCGTGTGACGGAACTTGCCACTCGGGCCAACGAACGTACTCGCTCTCTCGGCGTCGCCTTCGACGGCTGCACGCTGCCGGGCGCGACCGAGGCACTCTTCCACGTCCCCGAAGGCAAGATGGCCGTGGGAATGGGAATTCATGGCGAGCCGGGTATCGACATGGTTGACATGCACGACGCGCGCGGACTCGCGGACTTGCTCGTGCGAACACTGCTTGACGAGCGCCCCGATGGAGTCGGTGACGGCGGTCCCGTCGCGGTGGTCGTCAATGGCCTGGGAAGCGTGAAGGGCGAAGAACTCTTCGTGCTCTATGGTGCAGTCGCCGGTCTTCTGAGTGACGCCGGGTTCACCATTGTCGACCCCGAGGTGGGTGAGTTCGCGACCAGTTTTGAGATGGCGGGAGTCTCGCTCACCATGACCTGGTTGGACCAGGACCTTGAGGCGGCGTGGCGGTCGCCCGCATACACTCCGGCGTACCGCAAGGGCGCCGTCGAATTCGATGAGACTGCGGAAGTGGCTCCCGACGACGCCGAGGCGACGGCCCCAGGGTTTGGTGACGCGAGCGACGAGTCCGCCGCGGCGGCGCCGACCGTATTGCTGGTGCTTTCAGCGATTTCCGACGTCATCGACGAATCGTGCGATGAGCTCGGTCGACTCGACGCGATCGCAGGCGACGGTGACCACGGCATTGGAATGCAGCGCGGAATTCATGCCGCGGTCGCACGCGCGCAGGAAGCCGTTGAGGCGGGCGCGGGCGCGGGATATGTCGCGACTTCTGCGGGAGACGCGTGGGCCAACCGCGCCGGAGGAACGTCTGGAGCGCTGTGGGGCGGGGCCCTGCGCGCCTTCGGCGAAAGCCTGGGAGACACCGAGGCCCCCACGCGTGACGGGGTGGTGGCTGCTGCAAAGGCGGGCATTGAGTCCGTTCAACGAAGCGGCGGGGCCGTTGTAGGCGACAAGACAATGGTCGATGGGCTCGTGCCCTTTGGGATGGCGCTGGAGCAGGCGGTTGCCGCCGGCACCTCGCTTGCCGACGCGTGGGTCACAGCGGCCGGCGAAGCGACACGGGCCGCCGAGGAGACTTCCTCGTTGCTGCCGCGCAAGGGCCGCGCCCGACCGCACATGGAGAAGAGCCTTGGCACGCCGGACCCCGGGGCGGTGTCATTCGCCATGGCGATGACCGCAGCGGCGGCTGCGCTCGCTGAGGCAAAAGGCAAGGGAGGCAAGTCATGACAGGGGAACTTCGCATCGTCATCGGTAGCGACGAGGCAGCATTTGACTACAAGCAGGTGTTGCTCGAGGACCTGAGGAAGGATCCGCGGGTCGCGTCAGTGACCGACGTAGGTGTTGGCGAGGGAGTCTCCACGCCCTATCCGTCCGTGGCTATCGAGGCGGCGCAGATGGTCCAGCGTGGCGACGCGGACCGGGCACTTCTGCTCTGTGGCACTGGCTTGGGTGTGGCGATCTCCGCGAACAAGGTCCCGGGCATTCGCGCGGTGACCGCCCACGACAGCTACAGCGTCGAACGGGCTGTGCTCAGCAACAACGCCCAGGTGTTGGCCATGGGTCAGCGCGTGATCGGTCTCGAGTTGGCACGCCGACTCGCGCGCGAGTGGCTCGGATACACCTTCGACCCGAGTTCTGCGTCGGCGGCAAAGGTTGCGCTCATCGACGGGTATGAAGAGACCGGGACCTGTGGATAGCGAGGATGTCCGTGGTGCACCGCGCCCATTGATCCTGGGCGTGAGCCTGAAGCTGTACTTCGACATCGCAAGCACCGCGCGCTGGGCGGAAGCGCTCGGCAACATCGCGAAGCAGCGCGAGTCCGTGCTTGAGGACAGGATTCGTCTGTTTCTGCTCCCATCGGTGACCGCGCTTCATCTGGTGGAAAGGGCCTTGCGCGGTACCGCGGTCTCGTTTGGCGCGCAGGATCTCCACTGGGCGGATCGCGGTGCTTATACCGGCGGGGTGAGCGGAGCCGACCTGCGAGAGGCTGGCTGCCGGTACGTCGAGGTGGGGCATGCGGAACGGGCGGCGATCTTTGGAGAGTCGGTCGAGGTCGCCCATTCGAAATTTGCGGCAGCGGTGCGAAACGAACTCAACCCCGTGTTATGCATTGGCGAGTTGGAACCCATGGAGGCGGCGGCCGCCACAGCGGAGTGTGCGCGCCAACTTCAGGGGTACCTCAAGGAGGTCGGTCACGAGGCCGCCAACCTCGACCTGGTGGTTGCCTATGAGCCAGCTTGGGCCATCGGCAAGAGTGAGACGGCGCCCCGGGAGTACATTGGAGCCGTCACTGCGGGATTGCGGCAGAGCCTGGAGAGAGACTCTCCGTTCCGTCACTCTTCGGTAATATACGGCGGAAGCGCGGGTGAAGGTACCCTCACCGCATTGGACGGAGCGGTGGATGGGCTGTTTCTTGGTCGATTCGCTCACGACATGAGCTCGTTCGAAGAAATTCTGGACGAGGCCGAAAAGCTGGTCGGAACTGAGGGGAGGTAGCGCGTGCGCGGTCTACCAACTAACGCTCAGTTCCCCGACGTGGCCCTTGGGGACAGCCGCCAGTCGCGGCAGCAGGCTCGGCAACGCGCGATTTGTGACGCCGTGATGGCCGAGGGTGCGATTCGGATCGAACAGGTCGCGGAGCGCTTTGGCATCTCTGTGATGACCGCGCACCGTGACCTTGACGAACTTGAAGGCCGCGGGCTCCTTCGTAAGAACCGAGGTGTGGCGTCTGCGATGTCGACGGCGGTCGTGGAGTCGAGCGACGTGTACCGAGCCAGCCGCCAGTTTGCAGAGAAGGCCGCCATCGCGCACGCGGCATTGGAGTTCGTCGAGCCGGGTCAGGCGATCATGATCGATGACTCGACCACGTCTTTGCGCCTCGCCGAGCAGTTGGGCAGCAAGTCGCCGCTGACAGTGATCACCAACTGCCTTACGGTGATCGACGCCGTGAGGGGTGTCCGCGGAATCACCCTGCTCGGCCTCGGGGGCGACTATTACAACTGGTGCAGCGCGTTCATGGGCCGCTTGACCACCGCTGCGATCCGTGAGTTGAGGGCTGACGTGTTTGTCATGTCTACCTCCGCCATCTCTGACGACATTGCCTTCCACCAGACACAGGAGACGGTGGACGTCAAACGCGCCATGTTCGAGTCGTCGAGCAAGCGAATCCTGTTGGCCGACCACACCAAGTTCGACCACCGCGCCCTGCATGCGATGCTTCCCCTGGCCGACTTCGACGCCATCATCGTCGACTACGGCATCGACCGGGCCCACGTCAGCCGGCTCCGCAACGCCGGGTGCACCGTCGTTGTGGCAAAGCGTCCCGCGTCCACACCCTCAGATTCCTGATGTCCGCCCAACTCGCGGTTCTTGGGTCGATCAACCTCGACCTTGTGGCGTCAGTCGACGCGGCTCCGCGCCGGGGAGAGACGGTTCTGGGGCGCGATCTTCAGCGCCAGCCCGGGGGTAAGGGCGCCAATCAGGCTATTGCTGCAGCGCGCTTGGGTGCCCGGGTCGAAATGATCGGCGCGGTGGGCGACGACAACCCGGGCCGCGAACTTCTTGCCGTGTTGCAGGACTCGGGCGTCGATACGTCACGGGTTCAGGTACTGCACGGGGCGAGCGGAGTGGCGTTGATCGTCGTGGACTCCACGGGAGAGAACTCGATCGTCGTGTGCCCAGGCGCCGGAATGCGCATCGATGCACTTTCGGCAGGAGCCGCGCTCGACTCTGCGGTCCTGGCGCAACTCGAAGTCGACATGGACGTCGTCGAGCACGTGGCGCGGCAGACCACGGGACCGTTCTTCCTCAACGTGTCTCCCGTAACGGATCTGAGCCAGGGCCTACGTGACCGGGTCGATCTGTTCATCGTGAACGAGGGCGAATACGAGGAGTTGGCATTCCTTGCGACGGCACCTCGAGTGGCGCTCACGCTCGGCGCTGCGGGTGCGGTGCTGCTCCGGCAAGGACGAGTCGTCGCCAGGGCCAAGGTTCCCGCCGAGCGCGTGGTCAACACCGTCGGAGCGGGCGACGCGTTTGCTGCCGCATTGACTGTTGCTCTCCTTGAGAGCTACAGCGAGAGTGACGCGCTTGAGGCGGCTTGCCGAGTCGGCGCGGCGGCAGTCGGGGATCCCAAGTCGCAGCCAACGCTCAGGCCGCTGGATTACTACGCCCCGTAGACCAGGTGCAGGTTGCGGACGTGGCGTCGGATTTGCGGACGTAAGTCGGACACGAGTCGCACCTTTTGCCGCGAGGAACGAACCCATCCAGGCCGCCGAAGCGGCGCAGATGACCATGTCAGCTAGCGCGATGCATCAGCAACTAACTACCTGCGCCAAACATTCTGACGCGCGACACAAGCACCAAGCACACGGCCCACTGCTTGGTGTCCTCGGGAATCCTCTTGGGCAGGGGCTTTCTCTTCCTTCCAGATTCGAAAGGAAAAGGCATCAAACCGAGGGCGATTAAATGTCTGTGCAAGGTCTCGCCGTAGGGGCGGCGTCGTGTACGTCCGTTGTCTGGCCCCGTCGGAACCTCAATGGTAACATTGTGTGATTTTGTGGTATGCTCATGATATATGTAACATGAAATCTGATTAACGAAGGTGCCAACGGGGTCCGGCCACATGCGCCCACCCAACACTCGCGGCTACCCAAGCCCGACAGTTCGCCATCTGGGTGTTCTGGTAAACAGCGTCAAGCGCAATCGTCGCTACCAACGACAAAACAGAATTTGCGAGGGCCGCTCTGTGAGGTGTGGCCCCTTGCAAATCGTCCACCTGTGACAGTTGGAGAAACGATGCCGAACATCCCCGCACAACGCCAACGTGTGTACATCCCGTCCGAGGGAGTGATCACGCTCGTCACCGAGGCGACTCCGGTCCCCGAGCCTCAAGAGGCACTCGTCGCGACCACCCTGTCGGGCGTCTGCGGGTCCGACACCCATGCGCTGCACGGCCAGCACCCAGCGATTCCGCTGCCGTACTACCCGGGCCATGAGGCAGTGGGGGTCGTCGTGGCCGTGGGCGCAAATGTCACGTCGGTCGCCGTGGGCGACCGGGTGACCCCGGAGCCGACGCTTCCTTGCGGCAACTGCAAGATGTGCACGACGGGCCGAGAGAACGTGTGCCAGAACTTGCAGTTCTTTGGTTGCGGCTTCCGTGAGGCGGGCATGGCCGACAACTTCACGTGTGACGCGGCGCGCCTGCACAAGGTGCCAGAGGAGTTCACCGACCACCAGGCGGCCCTGATCGAGCCGCTCGCGACGCCCGTTCACGCGACGAGTCTCGCCGGCGACCTGAAGGGCAAGGCCGTCGCGATCCTGGGCTCGGGCACCATCGGGTTGCTCATGCTGGCCGCGGCCAGGGCTGCGGGCGCTCGCCGCATCGTCGTGACAGACGTACTTCCCGACAAGCGGGCGCTCGCTGAACGCGCGGGCGCGGACGCCACGGTTGACGCCACCGACCCAGAAGTCGCCGCTAAGGTTCGCGAGGCGCTGGGCGAGGCCGCCGACGCGGTTTTCGACTGCGTGGCGATCCAACCCACGGTTGACGCCGCCTTCGCCATGGTGGACAAGGGCAGCGTCGTCGTCATTGTCGGCGTCCCTGCCAAACCCGTCATGGTCGATATCCCCAGGATGCAGGACGCGCAGATCAGACTCCAGGGAGCGGCAACCTACTTGGCCGAGGACTACCGGCGCGCGATGGAGATCATCGGTTCCGGCGCAGTAGATGCCGAGTTCATGATCACGAGCGAGTACCCGGTCGAGCAGGCGAGCGAGGCGTTCGCCGCGTCGGAATCGGGTCACGAGGTGAAGGTACTGATCCGCATCGGCGCCCCGGTAGTCAAGGCGCAAGCATGACAACTATGCGCGCAAATCTCCTATTCACCCCGGCTCTCTTGGCAGACAGCCCCCTCAAGTGGCAGGAAACGGACCGCCCCGAGCCCGCGGCTGGCCAACTCCTCATTGAAGTAGTGGCGTGTGGGGTGTGCCGATCGAACCTTCACACCATCGAGGGCGACTGGGTCGACGGTGGCGTTCCCGCCATCAGCCCGATCATCCCAGGGCATGAGGCCACGGGAAGAGTGGCCGGCATCGGCGAAGGAGTCACCGGGTTCGAACTGGGCGACCCGGTTGGCATCCAGCCGATCTGGTGGGCGTGCGGTACCTGCGAGTTCTGCACAAGTGATCGCGAGCAGCTGTGCCACAAGCGGATCGTTGCCGGCGAGCACGTGAATGGCGGCTACGGCGAGTACATGCTGTCGTGGGCCGACTTCACCTATCACGTGCCGGAAAGCCTCGACCTGATCGATGCCGCTCCTCTCTTCTGCCCTGGGATCACGGCCTACGGGGTCATGGACAAGGTCGACGTGGGACCGGGCGACGTCATCGCACTCTTTGGCCTCGGTGGAGTCGGTCACATGGCATTGCAGATGGCGCTGCTCACTAGCGCCGAGGTGATCGCAGTCGGACGCAACGCTGCGCACCGCGACGTCGCCGCAGAATTGGGCGCTACGCGCGTTGTTGACTCGACCGATCCCGCAGCTCTCGATGCCATCGCTGACTCTGCCGATGTGGTGTTGAGCTTTGCGGCCTCAGACGAAGTGACGGCGCAGGCGATGCGCACGCTCAAATGGGGCGGAACCTTGGTCAATGCCGTGCCGATCAACGTTGAGGAGTTCCACTTCAACCGCGCCCAGACGATCAAGGGCTCGATCTTGGGCAACCGCGCTCAAATGCGTGCCGTGCTTGAGCTTGCCGCTGCGGGAAAGATACACACCGTTGTCGAACGCTTCCCCATGCACGAGGCGGATGTGGCGCTCGGCAAGCTCGCGGCCGGAGAGTTGCGATCGCGGGCTGTGCTCTTTAACCCCGAGGCCTGAAGGTGGCGAAGCTCTGTTAGCTGGGGCCCATCCGCGACGATTGGGCGGATTGGGAGTACCTCGCGTCGGCGATTGACGACGAGTGTTGCCGGAGAGACCAGGGGCGCATGGACGGTGTTCTCTCTAGACTGGTTCTGACGGCCACGCTCACAGTCGCTGGGTTCTACGTTCTGTATGCGGTGATCCGCCGAGCCGTGCGTGCTGGCATCCGGGACGCCGCGACTGGCAGCCCGGCGACCGGCCCGCACGAGGATATGCGTCGCGAGCCGACGCTCATCGGGCCCGCCTTGGCGGGGACCACTATCACCTACCTACAAGCGGGCTCGTCGGGCGGGAGGGCCACCGTCACGAGGCGCGAGGCCTGCGGCTTGTTAGACACGTGTCGCGGCACGATCGCGGCTCCAAGGCCGCGGTCCACGAAGTCGAGAAGCGTGTAGACGTCGCTCACCTGGAATCGCACGCGGCGCGAAAGCCCGCGCGCCTCGAACACCGCGTCCGTGAGCGGCCGCACTCCCCACGTCGGGTCGAAGTCGACGTGGTCCTCGACGGCGAGGGTCTCCCATGAGGCGACGGCGACGGCGACGTCGGCCAAGGCGTGGTCGGCGGGGCACACGAACGCGACGTCGACCACGCCCAAGCACTGCTCGGTGCCGATGCGCAGGGTGCCAGAGACCTGCCGCGTCGCGTGGACAACGGCGTCTCGCGCGGCCCGCTCCTGGTCGAGCATCGCGTGGGCGTGCGGAAGCAGCGCGAGCGCCGTCACCGCGCCAAGCATCGTGTCATGATGGCGTTCTGCGGAGGGGTGTCAGATTATCTGTGTAAGGGTGGCCTTGACCCCGTGTCCACCAACTGGGGTCAAGGCCAGTAGCGCGGTCAACGAAATGAGGGGAAAATGAGCGGAACCACAATGCCCAGTTTTGGGAGGAACGCGCGAGTTAGCGTGGCGGTAGCGACAATGTTGGTGATTGCATTCGTAGCTGCCATCGTCGGAGCGACCCCGGCACAAGCCGCTGGAAAAACTGAATTTGGTGATGTCCCAGCGAGCGCGAAGTTTTATACAGAGATTTCCTGGCTAGCCGATCAACAAGTGACGACCGGTTACAGCGATGACACATTCCACCCGACTGAGTCAGCGAGCCGGGAGGCCTTTGCTGCGTTCCTGTACAGGCTCGCCGGCAAGCCCCGCGTGTCGCTACCGTCGAGGTCTCCGTTCAAAGACGTGAAAACCTCTGCCCAGTTCTACAAGGAGATCGTGTGGTTGTCGAAGAAGCGCATCACGACAGGTTGGCCGGACGGCACCTTCCGCCCAAAGATCAACGTCTCTCGGGAGGCAATCGCTGCGTTCCTGTATCGCGGTGACACAAAACTCGATCGCGACGGCACCTACAAAGTCGGATCCGAGATCAAGCCAGGAACGTACACCGCACTGGTGGCGGGGAGTAAGTATGGGTCGGGTGCCTGCTATTGGGAGCGCCGCGATCGCAATGGCGATTACCTAGACGGAATTCTTGCCAACAAGATCATTTTTGAGGGTCGTACGATTATCACCATCCTCCCGGGTGACAGGTATTTCCAGCTGAGTGGGTGCTCGGGGCTGACCCCACTGCGTAAGACCGCTCCATCTGCATCGACGGTTGGCGACGGAATGCACGCTGTGGGGTACCACATGAAGTCCGGCACATACTCGGCCTATGGATCGACGGGCGACGACTATTGCTACTGGGCCAAGGTGTCCGGTTTCACGGGTGATAGCGACGAGATAATCGAGAACGACTTTATTCAAGGAAAACCATCCCGGGTGACTGTCAGTGCCGGGCAAGGTTTCGAGTCCAGTGGTTGTGGCACCTGGCGTCGCATCAGCAGTTAGGGCAGCCGAGTTGACGAAAGTGGCTCCACGCGCGGCGCGATGCGCGTGGAGCCCTTTCTTCTTTCTCGCCAATGCCGTGCTATTCATTGACGATGCATGCACAGGAGCGTTGCTAGACTGACTTACGTCGCGACTGGCGCAGTGGGTTACCACGAGGGAGCGGCACTGGAACAGACTGACGGTCGTACGCCTGGGCCATGGTCACCGGAGAACCCATCAGCCGGCGGCCTGCCCGCCAAGACCTAGAAGGAACGCCAATGAGCACCGATTCCAGCGCCACTGCAGCCGTCATGAACGCCACGCTGCAGGACTACGACCCCGACATCGCCGCAATCCTTGACAGCGAACTCGCCCGCCAGCAGGGCACGCTCGAGATGATCGCCTCGGAAAACTTTGTGCCGCGCTCCGTGCTGCAGGCACAGGGCTCGGTCCTCACCAATAAGTACGCAGAGGGCTACCCCGGCCGCCGCTACTACGGTGGCTGCGAGGAGGTCGACAAGGCCGAGCTACTCGCTATCGACCGCGCCAAGTCGCTGTTTGGCGCCGAGTACGCGAACGTACAGCCGCACTCGGGCGCGACGGCCAACGCCGCGGTCCTAGCCGCACTGATCAGCCCCGGAGACAAGATCATGGGGCTGTCCCTGCCCCACGGCGGCCACCTTACGCACGGCATGAAGCTCAACTTCTCCGGCAAACTCTACGAGGTTGCCGCTTACGGCGTCGAAGAGGACACCCACCTGGTGGACATGGACCGTGTGCGCGAGCAGGCGCTCGCCGAGCGACCAGACGTGATCATTGCCGGCTGGTCCGCTTACCCGCGTCACCTGGACTTTGCGGCCTTCCGTGCGATCGCCGACGAGGTGGGCGCCAAGCTGTGGACCGACATGGCGCACTTCGCGGGTCTGGTCGCGGCTGGCCTGCACCCCAGCCCCGTCCCGCACTCCGACGTGGTCTCCACGACCGTGCACAAGACCCTGGGCGGCCCTCGATCGGGGTTGATCATTTCGCGCGACACCGAGCTGGCCAAGAAGCTCAACTCCGCAGTGTTCCCCGGCCAGCAGGGCGGACCGCTCATGCACGTGATCGCCGCCAAGGCTGTCGCATTCAAGGCAGCAGCCGGCGCGGAGTTCAAGGAGCGCCAGGAGCGCGTGCTCGAGGGCGCGAACATCATCGCCGAGCGCCTGGTCGCACCGGATGCGATTGAGGGGGGCGTCAACGTCGTCTCCGGCGGAACGGACGTCCACTTAGTGCTCGCTGACTTGCGCAACTCGCAGCTCGACGGCCAGCAGGCGGAGGATCTGCTCCACGAGTGCGGCATTACGGTCAACCGCAACGCGGTCCCGTTCGACCCCCGCCCGCCGATGGTGACCTCAGGCGTGCGCATCGGCACGGCAGCGCTCGCGAGCCGCGGCTTTGGCGCCGAGGAATTCACCGAGGTTGCTGACATCATCGCGACGGCCTTGAAGGGCGGCGCGGACACCGCGGCGCTACACGCGCGGGTCACCAAGCTCACCGCCGAATTCCCGCTCTACGACGGGTTGCAGCAGTAGCGCGAGCGGGGGAGGACACCATGACGGCACAAATTCTGGACGGCAAGGCCACCGCGGCCGCCATCAAGTCCGAACTCACCGACCGCGTGAGCGCGCTCAAGGCCCGGGGCATCCACCCGGGCCTTGGGACGCTGCTGGTGGGCGCGGACCCCGGCTCCACCTGGTACGTCAACGGCAAGCACAAGGACTGCGCGGAGGTGGGCATCGCGTCCATCCGCGAGGACCTCCCCCACACCGCCACGCAGTCACAGATCGAGGCCGCCGTCGCCCGCATGAACGACAACCCCGACTGCACCGGCTACATCGTGCAGCTCCCGCTCCCGGCCGGCATTGACACCAATCGGGTACTCGAACTGATCGACCCTGATAAGGATGCGGACGGCCTGCACCCCACCAACCTGGGCCGCCTGGTCCTGCGCACCAGCGAGGACGTCACTAGCTCGCTGCCGTGTACGCCCAAGGGCATCATCGAGCTGATCGAGCGCCACGGCATCTCCCTGAACGGCGCCAATGTGACCGTGGTGGGCCGCGGCACGACGGTAGGCCGCAGCATCGGCCTTCTACTGACCCGCAAGGCCGTCAACGCGACGGTGACGCTGTGCCACACGGGGACCGCCGACCTCGCGGCGCACACCCGCGACGCCGACGTGATCGTGGCCGCCGCCGGGGTGCACAACCTCATTGGAGCGGACATGGTCAAGGACGGCGTGGTGCTGATCGACGTGGGCGTGTCCCGCGTGACGGACCCAGAGACGGGCAAGTCCAAGGTGGCTGGCGACATAGCGGCCGATGCGGTGGCCAAGTCCTCCTGGTACTCACCCAACCCAGGGGGAGTGGGCCCGATGACCCGCGCCATGCTGCTGAGCAACGTGGTGGAAAGCGCCGAACGCACGGCGTAGTCCGGAAATGCCGGGAGTAATTAGATCGGCCGGAGCGTTACTCCTTTGTTACATTTAACCTGATTCACCAACTTCCGCGCAGCGTGGCGCCCGAGCATCGGCGCTGTGAGCGTCGGAATGGGGCACGCCATGGCCAAGACACGCAACTCCGTGCTGGAGCTATACCGCATCCTCGCCATGGTCGCCATCGTGTCTTACCACTACGGCGTGCACGGTGGGGTCTTGGGCGGCGCGGACAACGGCGCGTCGGAAGCCTTCCTCACGGCCTACTCGAGTATGGGCAAGTGGGGCGTCGACGTGTTCGTGCTGATCGGCGCGTACTATATGGCGAAGTCCACCTTCCGGTGGCGGGGGCTCAGATCCATCCTGGTTCAGGTGTGGTCCACGTCGTGGATCATCCTGTTAGCCGCGCTGCTGTGGTTACCGGGAGGCGTGGACGCCAAGACGACCTGGCATGCGTTTTTCCCGGTGTCGACCAAGTTCTACTGGTTCGTCACCGTCTACGTAATGCTGATAATCCTGTCGCCGTTCATCAACATCCTGGTCAAAGCCATGACCCGGCGCCAGCACGGCACTCTCATCGCGATCGTGTTCGTCGCATGGAGCGTCCTGTCCCTGATCCCCGCGGTGTCACTTGGCGCGAACAGCATGACGTGGTTCGTCGCGCTATATCTGGCCGCCGCGTACGTAGCCCGCTACCCGCTACGGGGTACCGCCAAGGCGTGGGGAGCATCGGCTATCGCGCTGGCCGTGGCGGTTCCCCTCAGCGCACTCTTCGCACGCGACATCGCAGCCTCGCACCCCGCCCTGAATTTTGATCCCGAACTAGTGCGGTCCCAGTACGCGCCCTTCGTGGTGCTGTCCGCGGTCTGCGGCCTAGTCGCGGTCACCAAGATGCGGCCCAGGTTCTGGCCCGTGGTCAACACCGTTGCGGCTGCGACATTCGGGGTGTATCTGATCAGCGACAACGCCATTATTCGCCCGCTGATCTGGGAAGACTGGGTTGGTACGGTGCGCGCCGCCCAGGATCCCGCCTCGCTACCGTGGCACGCGCTCGCGTTCACCGCCATCGTCTACGCGACCGCTACCGCCATCGAGCTGGTGCGCGACCGACTCGTGCAACGCCCCATGATGGCACTTGGCGACCGAATCTTCGCGCCGAAGCCCGCCGCCGACGCGCCGGGTGAGCCCAGTATCCCGTCGAGGGCTCCAGTTCCTCACCGATAGTCTCGACTCATGAGAATTGTGTCGGTCAATGTCAACGGAGTCCGAGCCGCCCTCAAGAAGGGCATGAGCGAGTGGATGGTCGGCGTGGAGGCCGACGTGATCTGCCTGCAGGAAGTACGTGCGCCCGATGACGTGGTCACCACCGCCTTCCCCGACGGTTGGCACCTCGAACACCAGGCATCGGAGCAAAAGGGCCGCTCCGGCGTCGCCATCCTGTCCCGCACGCCGCTGACTGACGTGGTGTACGGGCTTGGCGTCGCTGGTGCGATCCACACCGAGGCAACCCACACCGGTCGTTGGGTCGAGGCCACCGTGCAGTCGCCCTCCGGTCCCGTGCGCATCGTGTCGACGTACGTCCACTCCGGAACGGTCGGCACGCCCAAGATGGACGACAAGTATGAGTTTCTGGAGTCCATGACCGCGCGCCTCGCGGAACTGGCTGGCGCTTACGACCGCGTAGTGGTGATGGGCGACATCAACATCGCGCACACCAACAACGACATCAAGAACTGGAAGGGCAACCTTAAGTCCGCCGGGTTTCTGCCTGAGGAGCGCGCCTACTTAGAGGCCTGGTTCGCCGCCGGTTGGGTGGACACGCACCGCCAGTTTGTGGGCGAGCAGGAAGGCCCCTACACGTGGTGGTCGATGCGCGGGCAGGCCTTCGACAACAACGCCGGCTGGCGCATCGACTATCAGCTCGCGACGCCGATGCTCGCGGGGTCGGTCACGGACGTGCGCGTGGACCGGCAGGCATCTTGGGATTCGAGGTGGACCGATCACGCGCCCTTGGTGGTCGACTACGATCTAGGCTGAACCGTCTCGCGTCGCAGGAGCGATGCACAGGATTACACCGTGAGGAACACCGGGCGCGTGAGGCCGCGCGCCACGAACGCCTCATCAATGGCGCGTGCCGTCGCGTCTGCCTGGGACGTGCGCACCAGCGCTATCGCGGACCCGCCGAAGCCTGCACCTTCCATCCGCGCCCCAAGGGCGCCCGCGTTGAACGCGGTCTCCACGGCCAGGTTGAGCGCCTCCGTGCTCACCCCGTAGTCGGTGTCGAGCGAGGCGTGTGAGCGGAACAGCGCCCTTCCCACATCGACGAAGCGTTCGTGCGCGGGGGCCGTCCCGT
>Ga0314772_1000164_pt1 | contig 37376 bp, 37 predicted proteins | sample MetaGCBIW2018_FD_204520 | JGI IMG/M metagenome (GOLD analysis project Ga0314772, IMG submission 204520) | Cryopeg brine microbial communities from Beaufort Sea near Barrow, Alaska, United States - CBIW 2018 | ecosystem: Environmental > Aquatic > Marine > Coastal | place: USA: Alaska | collected... | reverse complement strand
GCCGCCGGCGCCGCGGGCGAACTGGCCAAGGGGATCGTCGACTATGGCAAGGACTACGGGCGCGGCGAATCGCTGACCACGAAGACGGTCAACATCGAGTTCGTGTCCGCTAACCCCACCGGCCCCATCCACCTTGGCGGCACGCGCTGGGCGGCCGTGGGAGATTCACTCGCGCGACTGCTCGAGTTCCACGGCGCGGACGTGGTGCGCGAGTACTACTTCAACGACCACGGCGGACAGATCGACAACTTTGCCAAGTCGCTGTTGGCGGTGGTGCTCGGTGAGGAGACCCCTGAGAACGGATACGCGGGCGAGTACATCCAGGACATCGCCAACGAGGTGATGGTGGAGGCGGTCGCGGCGCGTGACGTCGACCCGCTCGAGTTGCCTCGAGACCAGGCCCAAGAGTTCTTCAGGGACCGCGGCGTGAAGCTCATGTTCGCCCAGATCAAGCAGTCCCTGCACGACTTTGGCGTCGATTTCGATGTGTATTTCCACGAAGATTCGCTGCACAAGTCCGGAGCGGTGGACAAGGCTTTGGCGCACCTCAAAACAACAGGTGCGCTGTACGAGGCGGACGGTGCGTGGTGGCTTCGGTCAACCGACTACGGCGATGACAAGGATCGCGTGGTCATCAAGTCCGACGGCAAGCCGGCCTATATCGCCGGTGACCTCGCGTACTTCAGCGACAAGCGTCACCGCGGTGCGGACCTATGCATTTATCTTTTGGGCGCGGACCACCACGGGTACATTGCGCGACTCAAGGCCGCCGCCGCCGCGTTCGGTGACGATGCGGAGACCGTAGAGGTCATCATCGGCCAGATGGTGAACCTGGTGAAGGATGGTACCCCGGTGCGCATGTCTAAGCGCGCAGGCACTGTGGTGACGATGGAGGACCTGGTCGACGTGGTCGGCGTGGACGCGGCGCGCTATGCGCTCGCCCGTTCGAGCGCGGACTCCACGATCGACATCGACCTGGACCTGCTTGCCTCCAAGTCCAACGCGAATCCCGTGTTCTACGTGCAGTACGCGCACGCCCGCACGGCCGGGGTGGCTCGCAATGCCGCTGAATACGGCATCGCGCGCCACAAGGCGTTCGACCCGAACCTGCTCACCCACGAGGCCGAGGCCAAGCTGCTGGGAGTGTTGGGCGAGTTCCCGCGCGTCGTGACGCAGTCAGTGGAGTTGCGCGAGCAGCACCGAGTGGCCCGCTACCTTGAGGACGTTGCGGCGGCGTTTCACGGCTGGTACGACCGCACTCGCGTCACCCCGCTTGGGGACGAGGAGGTCACGGACCTCCATCACACGCGGCTGTGGCTGAACGACGCTACCGGGGTGGTGCTGCGTAACGGGCTCCACCTGCTGGGTGTGAGCGCGCCGGAGAGGATGTAGCGATGGCGGACGTCTGGTCTTCGAGCGTGAAGCGAGGCCGCGACGGCGCGATGGTGGTGGGCGGCGTGGACGTGCGCTCCCTCGCTGCTGAGCACGGCACGCCCTTGTACGTGGTTGATGAGGCGGACATGCGTGAGCGGGCCGCGGCCTTCCGCGACCATTTTTCCGCCGCCTTCGGGCATAAGGGCGCCAAGATCGACGTGTATTACGCCTCCAAGGCGTTCTTGTGCTCGCAGGTCGCACGCTGGATGTGCGAAGAGGGCCTGCGCGTGGACGTTGCCTCGCTCGGAGAGCTTGAGATCGCGCTACGCGGCGGCGTCAGCCCCGGTGAGATTGGCCTGCACGGCAACAATAAGTCGGACGCCGAGCTGCGCCGGGCGCTTGAGGTGGGGGTGGGGCGGATCATCGTCGACTCCGTCATGGAGATCGAGGTCCTCGACGCGCTTGCACGGGAGATGTCCGTCGTCGCGCCAGTGCTGTTGCGCGTGACGACCGGCGTGCACGCAGGCGGGCACGAGTACATTGCGACCAGCCATGAGGACCAGAAGTTTGGGCTGTCGCTGGCTACTGGCGCGGCGTACGAGGCGCTCGTCGCGTGCCACGACTCCGCCAACCTCAAGCTGTTGGGAATCCACACGCACATCGGCAGCCAGATCCTCTCGCTGGCAGCTTTTCAGGAGAGCGCGGAGCGAATGCTCGGCCTGCGCGGCGCGTTCGCCGCTGACACGGGAGTCGAACTGGCGGAGGTCGACCTGGGCGGCGGTTACGCGATCGCTTACACCGACGCCGACGAGGCGCTCGACACTCGCGAGGCGGCCTATGGGATAGCCGATGCGGTGGAGGTGGCGGTGACGAAGTCGGGCGGCACCTGGCCCCGGTTCAGTATCGAGCCCGGCCGCGCAATCGCGGGCCCGGCGGGGATGACGCTCTACACCGTGGGGATTGTGAAGCAGGTGCGGCTTGAGGATGGCGGCGGCCGCCAATATGTGGCCGTTGACGGCGGGATGAGCGACAACATGCGCACCATTACATACGGGGCTGACTACACCGCAACCATCGCCTCGCGGCTGTCGGGGGCGGAGCCGGCACTGAGCCGAGTTGTAGGCAAGCACTGCGAATCCGGCGATGTCGTCGTGAGAGACGTCGAATTGCCTCACGATGTAGCCCGCGGGGATCTGCTGGCCGTCCCCGCGACAGGTGCTTACGGGCGCTCGATGGCGAACAATTACAACGCCGCGTTACGCCCGGCCGTCGTGTCGGTGCGCAACGGCGTATCCAATATTTTGGTACGCCGCGACACTATCGAGGACCTCTTGGCAATGGACGTGACTTCGGCCTGAGCGCGCTTACGGCTTCTCGCTTGAGCCAACCCAGGAACTCAGCTGGGCTAGCGCATCGGCAATTTCTCCGTATACCCGGTCGTACGTGGCCTGATTCAGAGACCAAGGGTCGTCCAAGCTACGCAGCGGAGCAGGCTCTCGGTCGTTTTCGGCGCGTAACGTCGCCGCAGCATGAGCCAGCCGCATAGCAGCGGTCTCGCCCTCCGGTCGGGGCGCGCGGGAAGCAAGTTCGGCAGCTTGTTTTAGACCGAAGACGTGACTGGGGGCCTCGCCGAGCTCGTCGGCAATCCAGCGCAAGTGAGACTCAGTCGCGACTAGGACTAAATCGGACCTGGCGATGAGCCCCTCGTCGAGTTGTGTGGGCCGGTGACGAGGGATAGTGAGCCCAGCCGCGGCGGCGGACCTGCGCATCGGCGCCGGGACGTCTACGCCGTTTTCCGCGTACGTGCCCGCGGACTGCACCTCGGCGTCGTCGCCCCAGTCGCGCGCCGCCAGGTAATGCATTGCGGGGGAGCGGCAGATGTTGCCAGTGCACACTATGAGTACACTAGCCAACTATGACTCCTTCCCTGACGACAGCGGTCATCTATGCACGTATTTCGCAGGACCGTTCTGGTGAGGCTCAGGGTATCGAACGTCAGGTGAGTGCATGTAAAGCTTTGGCTCAGGCTAAGGGTTTTACAGTGGTTGAGGTTTTCACTGACAACGACATCTCAGCATCCACCGGCAAGGTTCGTCCAGGCTTTGAGAAACTTCTTCGTCATGACGCAGATGTCATCATCTGCTGGGCGCTTGACCGCTTGCTTAGGCGCAACGCTGATGCTGAACGTGTGCGTCAGGATGGGCGACCAGTCCATTTCATCAAGGATGGTCAGATTGACTTAACAACGTCCGCTGGGCGGATGATGCTTGTTCTTCTCACCGCTTTTGCTGAGGAGGAAACCGCTCAGAAGCAAGCGCGGCTTCGCGCCCAACGTTCACAAGCGGCGGCGGCTGGCAGGCAACATTTTTTCAGGGCTTCCTTTGGATACAACGCCGATGGCACGGTCAACAAGGTACAAGCGAAGGCAATCCAAACGGTCGTGCACAACGTCCTCGCTAAGGGGCAAACTTTCGCTTCTCAGGCGAGATGGCTGAATGACAACGGCATCACTACCGTGAACAATAAGGAATGGACCCTAAACACTCTGAAGCAGATGCTGACGCGCGCTCACCTCTCAGGACAGCGGGAGCACAACGGTGTTATTACTGCGAAGGGTCAATGGGAAGCAATCTTGACCCCAGAGCAAACGGCTGAGATTAGGGCGCTGTATCACAGCCGTTCACGACCCCGGTCGAACCCTCGTCATCTTTTAAGTGGCTTCCCAAGGTGCGGCATCTGCGGCAATACTCTAATCTTCCGACCGGACCAGGGCGGGCGATGGGCATGCATCAAAGTGTTGGGTACGACGCGGTGCGGTGGGCTATCACTGAGTGACAGATATTTGTCCCCTGCGGTGGATGAGGAGATTCTCAAACTCTTGCGTGACTCCACGGCGCTCACGATAGATGAGGTCGCTCGGCGCAAGAATATTCCTACCCTTGCAGAACTGGACGAGCGCCGGGGTGTCATCGCTCGCCAGTTCAGCCTTGGTCGCCTTCAGGAGGCTGATTTTGAAGCCGCGTTGGTCGAACTCGAAGGTCAGCACCAACAGGCTTTAAGTGCGCTCAGTGTCCATCCCTGGGGTGCATTCATCAGATTCAAAATAAACATCCTGGAACTTGGATTGGACGCAGGAGTTGCGTGGGCTGATGCCAATATTGAAACGCGAAGGAGCCTCATTGCCGCCGCCGTGGAATCTATCGTGGTGAAGCCAGCGGCACGGCGGGGTGCAAAGTTCACACCTGACCGCATCTCCATAACCCTCAAGCCGCGCATACCCGTAGAAGAGGAATCCCTTACTACTCCTCTGGAAATCCTGCGTAATGCCCCGTTGGACCACGTGCTAGGGGACGCGGAGAATGGAGAGGCTGAGGTAGGGCTGAGCGAGAAGATGCGCGAATCTCTCTCTAAAGTTGACGGCTTGGAGAATAATCTTCCGCTCTTGGGTGACCGGCTTATCGAATCACCAGCGGTTCGAGCATGGGTGGGTGAAGATAATTTCCTACGCAACGCGCGGCAAAAATGGGTCATCGAATCTGTGTCATTCCATGCCCTCGCGAAGTGGGAAAGCACCGACCTGGATACTCGCGAACGATTGGCGGCATCCCAGGCTCACCGTGATGGGGTGCGTGTCATTACTTCGCATCAGTGGGGTGGCGATGACGCAACCCAAACACGTATCTGGGTCATCACTGAGGCAGAGGATGCTCAAGGTGTGCGCCCCTTTACCCTCGTACTCTTGCCCGAGGACTTTTAGCCAAAGAGGTATCGGTGCGCTCCGATGTAGGTGTCATACCCGCACGTCAGGCTGTGCCCATGACTACGAATCCGAACATGCCCGCAGAGCCCTCAACCAACCGTGAACCGCTCATCGGGCGCATGCTCGTCCAAACTTCCGCCGTGAACGCTTGGGCTACATCTGATGACGCCCTCATTGATGCGCGTACAACCTTCCTTGCCCGTTGCATCCAGATACACGCGTCAATGCGCTGGGACTTGTGTGACCTTGACGAGCATGACGAGGAAGCGAATGACCACGCTGTCATCAGTGGGGCACGGGTGCTAACCGCGCATCTTTACGAAGAGGATGGCGTCCGGGAGCCTGTCCGAATCTGGGTGCTCACAGAAGCATGCAACGGGGACGGATTCCGGGCTAGTACGTGCGTTCTGTTTCCCGAGGACTACTGATGCCGGGCGATGTACCTACCCGGACGCTAGCCTGTTCGCATGTCACGCGATGAGATTCTTGATGCATTGGACTCACGGGGTGCGACTCGCGTTTTAGAAGAGGTAGTGGACGCCACACAGGTTCTTGCCTCGGCGGGATTGCTGTCGGTGATGCACGAGGCGCTGAAGGCTTTCGTACTGGATGCTCCGAAGCGCTTCTATGGGTTCCACCATGAAGAGTGGACTCGGGAGGGAGGGCGCTCGTCGTATGACAAGGAGTGCCGGTTCTTGGTTGACCGGGATGTATTCGCTTCTCATGTCCAGTGGCTAGTCGAACGTAGTGCCCTCACAGGTGAGCAGGCGTCGGCTCTTGAGGACTTAAAAATCCATCGCGATGACGTTGTGCATCGAATCTTCGACCATCTAATGCTCCCCGCGCGCAAGCCGGATGTTGACATCATAAACAACGCCTACGGTGCGTTCCGAGCACTGGATGACTTCTGGCGTCAGGTTGCAATTGACGAGGGTTGGGTTGACTCTGATGAAGGTGAAGCACTGACGATAGAGGAGGTCCAGTCGGGAGCGGGTGACGCCATTCGAGTCGCGATGAGGTCGTACCGGCTGACATTCAACGATGGTGGCTTCCTTCGCCAGTGGCTTGATACGGAGCCAGATGTGAACGGATTCTTCGCGAAATGGTTCGAGGCGCGGAAATGACACCTGTGCCCGCGTGCGGTCCCCGCGAAGTCGCGCGGTCGTTGCCGTCCCGCAGGATGTCCACCCGGATAACCTCGATGTATGAACCCAAGTGACCTCACGCTGGAAGAGTTCGAGCGAAAGAATGAACCAGCGAACATTGCCCTGACACTCGGCTTCGCTGGATTACTGCAACTCGCTCACGAGTTCATCAAGGCAGATGTTCTTGACCGTCCTAAAGGCTTCTTCGGATACGTCGAATGGGACAACAAGCACGTGTGGTCCTTCGATGACGACGGGGAAGAGTATCAACGCAATGTGCGCGCACTCAGCCCTGGAAACCCTTTTAGTGCTTCCCTCCTGTGGCTACAGAAGATGGATGCTCTGACAGCCGATGACGCCGCGCGGCTGGCAAAGGTCAAAGAACATCGTGATGAACTGACACATGGGCTGGCTCCCTACTTGCTGATGCCAGGGTACGAAGTGGAACCTCGTGTCCTTACAGATGCCATCGAGGTGTTCGCGAAACTCAACCGATTTTGGATAAGTATCGACTTCGACTTAGGAACCTTCGAAGAGCACCCTGGCGCTACGGTTGACGATGTGCTCACCGGACCCGCAATGGTGCTCTCAGCGGCTGTAAACGCCTTCTATGAGGTGCATCTGCCGGACGCGAGCGGAAACTGAAGATAGTTCGGTGTTCAAGAACGCTTTCACGGTCGCACTCGTCCTATGCGGCGTCCACACGGATAGCCTCAACTCATGGACCTCAATGACCTCACCCCTCAACAGTCCGCGCTGTATGAGAAGTTCCAGCCTGAGCGGGTAGCGAAAACGCTCGCCTATACGGGGTTACTTCAACTCACCCACGATGTTCTCAAGGCTCTGGTGTTAGATGGCGTGAAGTTGTATTACGGGTTTGAGAATGGCGAGTGGACAGTCGAAGGCGGTGAGTCCAGGTATACCCGTGAGGTGCTGTCGCTAGCAGAGCCGAGAAAGGTTTTTGAGGCTTGTACGAACTGGCTGGTGGCACAGGGCGCTATCACTGATGAGCAGGCAACCGCGCTAGATGACCTCAAAGATGAGCGCAACGCGGTCGTCCACGAACTCGCTTCATACGTGATGGTCCCCAGTCGTGAGCCTGACTACTACGCCATCAACAAGGCGCTGACCGCCTTCTTCGCTCTGGATAGGTACTGGCGCGCTTGGGCGCTAGAGAACGGGCGAGTGGGCGGTATCCCAGAAGGCGGAAGCATCGACGCTGACGGTGTGGAGTCAGGTGAAGGCATCCTCATCATCATCGCTCTGCAAGCGTTCAATGTGACGTTCCCGCCGCGCGAGCGAGAACGATAAGGGGCAATCCTCATGGTCGAGGATTGCCATCCCTATTGAGTCGGGTTCTGAGCCGCTCCACGTGGGCGAGTCGTCCAAGGTAATGCAAGCGACCCCGTAGTGCTTGACGAAGATTTGACGAGGGGGTCCGCCAAGTTCCTTGGGGCTTTCTGCACTTGCCATGAGTCAACGCCGTACCAATGGATGTCGTGCGCGTCGAGCCAATTGAGGGTTTCCTCTTTGGTCGCGTCGCTCGCTATGACGTGCGCTCGTCAAGGTCGCTGACGAAATCCTCATCGACCACGATGTTCAACTGCTCCGCTGTGGGGTATTGGTAGTCGTCCGGTACCTCAATACCGCACTGTTCGATGAAGAAGTCCTGCGCGGCTCGTACGTTCTCCGAGGTGAACATCTCCGTGAGAAGCCCGCGCCCGGTTTCCGCATACCCCGCCTCCTCCTCCTTCAGTTTGGAGTGCTTGTCCTCCCACCGCGCACTCCAAACTGCACTTCGTTCTTCGGATACTTCGTCCCACTCGTCAGAGAGGACATCGACGCCATCGAACGACGGTGCGTTCTCATCAACCCACGCGTCTACGTCAACGTGCGCCGCGATGTACTCGTCAGAATAGGTATTGACCATTGCCGCCTGTATCGAGTCGCGCATTAACCCAGAGATGTCATACCCCTGGTCCCGGAGTACATCATCGCCATAAGGGTCCACGTATCGCTCGCAAGCATCCGCCTCAGCCTCAGCAATGGCTGTCGCCTCTTCGTTCGTTTCAGGAGTGGTAGTCGAAGCGATGGATAGCCCGGTGCTTGTGCCGTCACCCTCGTAGGTGATTGAACCGGTGGTGTAATCAAAATCTGCGCCAAGGAGGTGGTACGAAGCGTCGCGCTTCATCCCCCACTCCCAGCCGTCCTGAAAGGACGCTGACGGCGCGGGTGAACAACCTGCCACTGCGATGATGGACATTACCGCTGCAATGGTCAACGTGCGACTATTCCTCATACCTCTGCCCCCTCAGGCGTTCTGCGGCACGGACGCCGCGTTTTGGACATCCTATCGAACGCCCAGTTGACGGCTAGGTTGCTCACAGCCGGAACCCGTAGTCAGTAGCCTTCGACTATGGATATTTGGCTGGCGCTGGGGGCGGGCTTCGGGGTGTGTCGCGGAGGCGCTAAGAGTTACAGCCGGGAGCCTCACACAGCGGGTTACAGTCGGCATCGTGCTCGGGCGGGCAGATGCATGCAGGAGGCGCGTCCTCACCGAGGGCGTTAGCGAGAATTTCCCCTTGGCAGTCGGGGCAGTCAACACTTTCGCGAGCCTCCTCAGAAAGTCCCGCGAAAGTGTCCACAGCCGTGTCCTCATCGTTCTCAGAGGGCATCAACGCGTCGCAAGATGTACAACCGCCGCCTGGTGCTTGTACGCACTCAGAATCTGGATAGGTTTCGCCGCGCACGGTGACGGAGGTGACCGCGAGCCAGGGCATTCCTGAAGCCGTCACATGCTTGTTGAATGCGTGAAGGTTGTCGAACAGAGCCGAGATGGTCGCCTGTTCGCGTTGACCGTCGGCGTCGGCACCGTGGGGCGGCGGTGGGAAGTTTGACGGCATGATGTACTCCATTTTGCGGGTAGTTAAGGGGAGGGATGACACTACGTGGGGGCGCTGACATCTGCCCACACATGAAAGAACCCCCTCCAGCCTTAGCCGGAGAGGGTTCTTGTAGAGGTGAACTGTTATCGAGCATGTGCCGCTTTCTGCACGCCGAGCGGTCCAGCGTCGAGAGCGTTGTGCTCTTTGGCTAGCGCCGCGTTGACGCGTGCCGCCTGGGTGTCGTCGTCCGCGTCGGCGTCGTAGCGCTTCGAGGCGAGCATCCGGTAGCAAGCAGTTTCCACTGCGCGGATGTGTGCCTGCTCATCCACGATTGGAGCGACGAATGCACTGTCGTCCCTCAAGGGCTTCACACGGTCACGGGGCTTCATATTTTGCTCTGACCGCATCATGCGGGTGGCTAGCACCGTAAGTGCTTTCTCGCGCACCCTCGGGTTCTCAGCGGACATCGCGACCATTCTCACGGTGACGAGTGATGAGTGTCGCTTCTCCACGAGGTTTACCAACATGCGCTCAGCACCTGAAACATTGTTCGAGAGGACGGCGTGAGCGGCGACGTGCAGGCTTTGAGTATCGCGTCCAGCCAACTGCTTCTCGTGTGTCCAGCGGTTATCCCACTCGCTCCTAGGCTTCCAGTTCCCTGACCTGCCTTCCGGCTTCGCGCCGCTCGCTTTTAAGTCCCTGCGAGCAAGTGCACGCTTCTCCTTCGCCTTCTTACGACGGTCAGTATTCGACTGTTCCAACAGGCGCATGCGAAGAGAATTCAGCGCAGGATAGTTCACGTGCCCGTTGGATGATGCCGCCCACCTTCGTGACGCCTCTTCCATTCCGATGGGAGTTAAGAACCACTGCTCTTCTAGCGCTCTTTCGGTTGCCTCGACGTGTGTGAGTCGATGCTCAAGTTCACGCAACATGCGTGAGTCGCGCGCTACATCGTGATGTTCTTCTGTGACTTCCGCCCCGATGGTGCGTTCTGACCGGTAGGCGTACACACCGTCGATACGGCGTTGCAACTCACGGATTTTGTTTCCGGTTTGAGCCATTGCTTGCTCCGCGTGAGGGGAGCATCTCATTCCTGGTTTTGCGTAACACATGAGCGCCTCCTTACGCGTTCTCTAGGGAGTCAACGACGGTGGCGTTACTACCGGTGAAGGCAGTGAGTGCGGGGTGGTTCTCGTAGATTGAATCCTTGAGCGCGGACTCTGCAAGGGTGCCGTCCTCGTTCGTGTCCAATCCAGTGTTGTCATCAGGTTGCTCGCGCTTTTTGACCCCGAGCGCGTCCTCGATGGTGATGCTCTCATCGCCCTCGACCACACGTAACTGGTCGAGTAGAACCTGCAAGCGGATGGCGGCAATTTCGTAGCCGATGGTGCCGGGGGTTTCTCCGAGGCGTTGACTCTCCTTGCGCTTCATAACGGTGCGTAGTTCTTCGGCTGATTCTTCAATGTTGTCAGCGGTCCACCTGGGGCGGATGAGTCCTTCAGTCCAGGTTAAATCTTCGGTCGTGGTTGTCATGTGATGTACTTCCTTTTCTTTTTATGTTGGTGGTGACAGGGAGGTATCCCTTCTCTCCTATCTATCGGGATATTTCCATCGGCGACCATCTGAGGGCGTCCGCCTATGCCGGAGAATCGAGCGGCGGTGAGGGACCACTCGGAGGTCGTCACAGTGGTCAAGAGGTCACTACAACACCCTGCGGGAACGCGAAAGCCCTCCTCGCTCGCTTCTCAGCGGGCGGGAGGGCTTTCTACACATAAAACGAGCACACAAACTGCAAGCAGAGGATGACAAGCCTCGCGCTTACACCTTGACTATCGGCATGTTGATGTTCTCCGTTCAAATGAGTTAGTTGGCTTGATTGCGTAACTTGGTTATCTGCATCTGCATCTGAAGCGGAAGGGCGTTGCCGTACATACCTGGCGGGGACTGGCTTCAGCGCTAGTCCAGAGGCATAAGAAAACCCGGCTCCTCGGAAGATTGAGGAGCCGGGTTTTCCTTGTATGACAGATTATTGTCCCTCTCATACTGCGTGCAGATTACTGTCCCTGGTTAGCGAGATGTGCTTCCATCGCGTCACGAACTTCGTCAACGCGCTCGGAGTCCTGAGCCTTCAAAGCCCAGCCTCGCTCGGATTCATCAGCGGTCAAGAACCACTTGCCGCCGATGGTGGACAGTGCCTTAGCGCCTTGAGTGTTGGACAGTTGTTCGCCGTTCAACTTCACGCTTGAGAGGGAGCCTGACTTGTGAGTTTCGACTTCGAAGCCCATGATGCTCTCGACCTGTGCCCGGTCCACATACCAACGTTGCTCGCCCGTTTCAGGGTGTGTCCACTCGCTTGCATGCACCCCTCGCGCGGCGGTCAGTACAGGGGCGGTTTGAGTTAGGTGAGCGGCGTACTCGGAGCGAACGCGAGCCTCGGTGGTGTCCTTTTTCTCTGCCGTAAATGCACTACGGTGACGTGATTTCGCGAACCGGTCGAGGCGGGTGCCTTCGAGTTTCGGGTGGCGCTCCTGGACCTGGGCTACGAACGGGGCGCGAGCGGATTCGTTCATCTCTTCCCATTCAGCATCGGCACGCTTCTCGTCCTCTGTGGTGGCTCCACGCATGCGCGCATCGAAAGCAGATTGGGAGAAGAAGGGCATCTCTTCAACGGCGATAGAAGCGTCCCGAGGCGGCAGTTCAATACCAGCCGCATGCGAGATGTCACCACGACGTTCTGCCGCAAGGATTTCCTGGAGTGTAACTGGAATGCCCATTTCGTCCATGCGTGCACGGTGAACAGCGATGTTTAATTTGCGTTTCTTTGCGGCGCGTTTTAAGCCGGTGAGCGCGCGGTCCAACTTCGCCGGGGTGGGCGGGTAGTTACTAATATGCACGCCGTATTCATCTGAGAATTGGCGTAGGGCAACCGCGTACGGAATGCCCTGTTCCTTCTTTGCCTTCACGAACCGCTGAAGATTCTTAAGTACGTTAAGTCGAAAGTCCTCTTGTTCTTGTACCGCTTCTGCTTTTTCGATTGCGATACTGGTATGGCTGACGCATCTGCGTCCGCCGTTTTCGGTTGTTGCTCTACACATGGTGATTTCCTCTCGTTAGATACGGCGTGATGTACGCCGCGTTATTGTTCTAACGGTTATATCGGAGGATGGACGGGCTTGGTGCGGTAAGTCGCCGCGAGCGTGGTCCCTCCTCCTACGGCTTAACTTGCTAACCAGTCGCTCGCACTGGAATCAAGCGCGCTGGAGCGGTCATATCCGAACACGGCGTTGCTCGCCCACCTGCCCGTACGCCTGATTTCTGCGAGTGGAATACGCGCCTTGAAAGCGCCTGTCGCGAACGTCGCGCGGCACGAATGGCTGGTTAAGCGCTCCTGCTCCACGCATGCTGTGCCAGCCACTGTGAGCATGATTTTCGTGATGCTCTGAGGTGTCAGCGGTGTGGAAGATATGCGGACGACATTATTGCGCGATACGGCGGGGAAGAGGGGGGATGCTGAGGTCACGCCGTCAAGCGAGCGGTAAGCATGTAACCACCTGCGAAGCCGCACAATAGCGTCAAATTCTGAGGGGCTACCGTCCTCCGCCAGCGGTAATGATTTCACTCCAACGGTCACCGGCAAGTCGCTCGCTTTGGTGCTCCTCAGAGTGACTAAAAGCCCGTTCTCCTCAAATGAGAGTTCGCCTACGCGGAGGTTGCACACTTCGCTCGAACGTAAGCCGATGCTGACCGCGAGGGTGAGCATAGCGGCTGTTCTCTTGCCTGCATTATTGTCCGGCAATGAGCGCAGAAGTGAGGTCAGTTCCTCTTTGGAGAGTGCGCGCGCCTTACGTGGAGTAGAGGTACGGCGTTTGGTTGCTCGAAGCCCTTGGAGGGCGCGCATCACCTGCGGGTTCGTCCTCAACGCGTGTACATCTGCGCCCGCCGTGGAGGTTGCTTTGTCGAGAATTGCCGCCCGTGCAGTTTCAACAGTGGAGAGGGAGTGAGTGCGTCCAAGAGTGGAAAGATAAACGCCTACGGTTGGCGCATCGAACGCTGAAGATTTGCGGTCGGTTTGCTGTAGCCACTGCGAATACCTCTTCCACGCTCCGGCGTACGACCGTTGCGTGCTCCCGCGTACAGCGTTTGCAAAGTCCTCGGTGAACCGTGAGCGCTCCTCTTCGGTGAATAAGGGGGAGGGGACCGCCTGAAGGATACCCTCGTCCGCGTCGATGTCCCTTAGGGCAGTGGTTAAAGGTTCTGCGCGCATGATTTCGGCTCCTCGACTGATTTGGTGGCAAAAACAGCCTCTCAGAGGGGTGTGACACTCAACCATCAAAAAGCGACCCCACTAGGGCTGATAAGCAACCAGTGATAAGTGGTGCTTTTTCATACTTGCTGGTTTTGGGCGATTTTCGCCTGAAACGTCAAGGACTGGTCAAGATTTGGGTACTAAATGTCATCCGGACACCTTTGCGTGCCCTGAATGCCCTAATTGAGGTGATTGAGAGGTTTGAGAGCAGGGCTGTGAGCGCAGTCAACGGCTGAATCTCTAGCCGGCACATTTGCGTCCCTCACCCGGTCGACGCAGTTCTCTGTCCCCGGTTTGCGCGTAAAGCACGGCGCAATTTAAGAGTTTGAGGCTTCCCTGATGATGCGCCACTGCTCGTCAGTTAAGGCAGTATCGCGCTCCTCGTTCGAGTCGTATAACCCCACCATGACGACATCGCCAAAGAGAGGCACGCCCATGATGAACGACGCTACGGGGTTCGGTTCGATTCCTGTTTTCATGCGCGCATCCTCATCGACATAGGCGCTGATACCCGAGTCATTGAACCGGTCGTGGACTAGTTCCGCGTAGCCGCCAACCTTGACCCGGATGGAGTCAAAAGTAGTGTCATCTGAGAGTTCGATGACGTTGCCTGAGGTCGAGATGAGAGCGAACATGTGACCAAGATAACGGACACGTAGGACACAATGCCCGGACTAGAACAACTTCGTGGATGAACTCGCTCGACTCGTCCTCTGTGCCGCCACGTAGGGGAGCAAGGTGAGCGGGATGTCAGCCTTCTTGCCAGCAAAGATGTCCGTGGTGGTGAGAATCTGTAGGCGGGGGAATTTGTGCCCGTTTGCGGGGTGCGTGTACGTGCCTGCATGGTTCACCACGTCGAGCATTCCGCGCGTTGGTTCATGCTGGGTAATGAGTACACCCATTTCAGCCTTCTGCGCTTCGACAGTCCCTTGGAGGTCGCGCACCATCGCCGGGTTCAACTGCTTGCCACCCTTCACGCTGACGACAATCTTGCCGGTCGAAGAGCCGTCCAGGATGAAGCGAGCAACGCCGTCCACGCCTCGGTCCCCGACTTGCTTGTCATTCGGTTGCGCGCCCACCTGAGATACCGCCCAACGTTCGAAGTCGAACGGGTTAGCATCGAACAGCGCCTGAGCACCCTGTGCATCACGAGGAATGCCGGAAATTGTGTACGTGTCCACAATGGAGTCGCCGTACGTGTGACGGAGGCGCTTCTCAATGAGGTCAACGGCGATGTACGTAATGTCGATACCGGTCCACAGCCGGTTAAGTTTCTGAGCCGCGTCAACGGTCGTACCACACCCACAGAACGGGTCCAACACTCGGTCACCCTCGTCGGTCGTGAGAGCGATGATACGTTCCAGCAACTTCAGTGGTTTCTGCGTGGGATAGCCAAGCCGCTCCTGCGCTTGTGAGTTCAGCGGGTGGATATCACTCCACACGTCGTCCATCGGAATGCCCTTGGAGTCCTCCAGGTAGCGCTTGAACCGGGGGACGCGTCCGGGTGCGGTTTGTACCACTAGTCCCTCTTCGTAAGCCTTCTGCATGCGCTCCCGCGTCCAACGCCAGCGCCGAGTCACGCCCAAGAACTCGTAGGTCAGGTTGGGGCGCGGTTCATTCGGTCCAGTGAGATTGTCGAGTTGGTACCGGCGACCGTCGCTCTCAAAATTACTGTACTTCGAGAGCGTTTTTGCGTCAAGGTTGTCATGGTCGCGCGCGATGTAGGCGACGTACTGATTCCATTTCACATCCTGCGACTTCCCATATACGAGTAGTACATCGTGATTGTTCGCGAGGCGGCGTGACTGGTAACCCTTACTACCTGTCCGCTTCCAAATCACTTCATTATGGAAGGTGCGCGGGTCGAAGATAGCGTCGAGCAAAATCTTCAAATAGTGCGACATCGTGGGGTCACAGTGAAGCCAAAGAGTGCCATCATCTTTGAGAACGCGATGCATCTCCACGAGCCGGGGAGCCATGTTGACCAGGTACGCGAGAGCGTCGTTCTCACCTACAAGTACGCGGAACGCCGAGAGGGCTTCACCAACACGGTTCGGCAGTCCGCCGTTGACGTATTCAGTGAACTGTTGCTCCGTCGAGTGTGTCCAAGCCCAGGTGTCCTCAAAGGCTTGAATCTGAGCGCCAGCCTCTGACTGTTGAAGTCCGTCACGGTTGAAGATGACGTTGTAGTTGCGCGCACTGTTGAACGGCGGGTCCAGGTAGATGAGCGCATAACAATCTGACGGCAACCGGTACAACACCTCCAGGTTGTCCCCGTAGTGCAGATAGTTGTGACGGTCAGTTTCCTCAGCCATGACTGTGAGCCTACTGAACTCGTCCGTCATCAGCGGGGATGCAGAGGGTGAGCCTACTTAAGCGGCTCTCCTTCCTTCACGGTGGTCGGGTAAATCAACTCCGGTGCAAACATGCGGTGCACAGCCTTATCAAGGTCATTGATGGCGTCACCGAAATCAGGGAAGTCCGTGCCAAACTCATCGCGGGACACACCAGAGCCGTCCTTCGTGAAGTCCCTATGGGTTTCATACCCTGCCGCACGGTGAAGCATCTTGAGAGTCACGCGCATGTCATCATCACTTTCGATACTGGCGCGAAGGATGGCGTCATTGAGGGAGGTCAGCCTGGTAGTAAGTTCGAACAGGGCTTCATAACGCTCTTTTGATGGCAAATCCTCGTTGACCGCCGTCACGCGGAGAAGCGTCGTGTTCTCACGCAGGTCGCGAGATTGCCGTATTACTTCAAGATAGGAGTCACGTCGCCGTTCAGTGAGGCGGTCAACGAGGTCACGCGAGCGCCTCCGTGCTTCCTTCTCGCGTTCAGCCTTCTGCTTGAATTTCTCTATCCCGAGTGCGCCGATGGCTCCGAGTGCAACACCGATTACTGTCCAGGCTGAAGCGGGAAGTCCTTGCAAAAAAGTGAGGACACTACTGCCCAGGTGGTCGAGGAAGTTGAGCACGTGTGAGCCTCTAGCCCTTCACGCGATTGCGCCACACGAGGGTCAAGTCGTAGGCGGCTACGGCGTCGCCTACCTGCTCGCAGTTGTCGATGAATACCTTGCATTCAGCGAGTGTCAGGAGCATCGCATCGCCGCTGTCATCACGGATGTCGTCAGCCGCCACTCCGTCCCTTGGGTGAAGTTCAACTAGCCATACGCCGTGCTGGTCGAGCACCCTGTAGGTCGCTTCCTTGCCCGTCCAGATTCGGTTATTGCTGTCGTCCCGCGTGAACTTGGTTTGCTTCATGTGAACACGTTAGCGGTGAGGTGTTCATGGCGACAGAGAACCCGCCGACCTCGTGTGAGGGGCGGGTTCTCATCTGCATGCGGGCAAAAAGAAGCCAGCGCATTAACTCCCGAAGGAGGATGCGCTGGCTCTTTCTTCTATCACCAACAACCGATGCGAAAGGGAGCAACGGTAGTACCTCATCACGAGGAGCACGCCATCACACGCGCGTCCTAATCCTTACTATCGGCATTTCCAGCGGCGACCGCTCCCAGGAGGTAACGAGCACGGCGAGGGGTCACCTAATGGAGTCAGGAGGAAATAGTCGCGCGCTGAATACGGTCGCGGAGCCAGCCAAAGAGGTCATCCTCAACCGGTACTTCACCGCGCTCCTTAGCGCCGCGTATCTCTGAAGCGATGACTGCAACCACATGCTCTTCAGATTCGGGAGTGATGCCTACCCCTGCGCCACGGATGCCAACAATGGTGCGCCACGACCAGGATGTCCAAGGCTCAGCGTCAGCGATTCCAGCCTCTTGAGCGGCTCGCAGAAACCATACGGGGAGGCTTTCGCAGGTGGGTACGCGGAGGGGTGCCTCAGGCTGTCGAGTGGCGTCCTCGTAAGTGTCCACGCTCACCTCAGAGGGGAGTACTGCGTGGTCGTTTGATTCACCCTTCTTTGCGACATGAAACTCGGCGGTTTCGCGCTCAACCTGCATCGCCATCTCATTCCAGCGTGCCTCCGCTTTACGACCAAACTCGTCCATGTCGTCGTCGTAACTCCACACAGCGTCCCGGTCAGCGTTTTCTGGGTCGGTCACCTTTGCGGCGCGCGCCAGCGTCACCCACTTGTAGAGTGCCTTCACGCGTTCGGGCGTAAGTACTTCTGCGCATAACCATGAAGCCGCGTTCTCTGCGGTCATTTCACTGCGCGCATGCTTCCGTGCCTGCGTGAAGAGAGGGATGAACATCGTCCGAGCGTCGGAGCCGGGGACAAGAGTTGTTGCGTCCTCCGCCATCAGGACAGCGCGGTCGCGGTCAGCGTGAGCGGCAAATGCTAACGCGAGGTCGAAGCCCCACACTTGCGTGATTGCTGACTTCAGGATTCCAGGCAGATTGTTTGCGGCTGATTGGGCTGAAGATGTGCTCATGCGGCACCCCGTTGGTCGTCCTCGTCCTCGTCATCGTCCTCGCTGTCGGCATTCATCTGTTCTTCCCACATCTGCCCCCAGGCGTCGAGGACGGCTGACGGTTCCAACTCCTCTTCATCTTCAGAGTTGTTCACCCAAACACCTGCGACTGTTGAACCGCCATCACGAGCCTGAATCGCGCGGTTCACGCTCGTGCCTGCGTGCTCCTCGCTCAGCGCGGCATCTGCGAGCCACCACACGAGATTCTTCGTCGTGAGCGCATGACGCATCAGTTTCTTCGCACCCTCTAGCGCGGTGCGAAGAACCCACTGCGCGTCCTCATTGGGGTATTCAGAGAGGAGTGCACCAGCGGCATCAAGCACGCGCTGGCGGTCAACGTGTGATTCCAGCGCTTCCGCCTTAGCGGGTGACCAGATTTCCGTGATGACGTTCATTAAGTCAACGAGGTGCGCGGGCTTCGCGGCTTCGATTGCGTCCAACGTGTGCTTGCGAACCCACCCGGCGAACGCCTCAGCGTCGGGCTGACTGCCGTCGTCATCGGCTCGCTTGATGTGACCAGCGAGGGTAGCGGCTACAACTTCCGCATACTCATCGCGAACGTTGAGGTCGAGGAGCGGAGCAACCATTTGCGTGTATTTCTCGCCCGTCCAAATTGCTACAGCGTTGGGGTGCCCTGCCTTCTCCATCGCAGAGATTAACCAGGTAGGGATGACCGCATCAGAGTCGGTGGAATTATCAACCTCTCCGGGGATATCGCCAGGGGCTTCTGCCGCGTGAACCACGGCAATTTCAGCGTCCTCATCATCAGGCGGGAATTCGCCTTCTAAGGGGCTATAGATGACTTCACCCTGTGCATACTCGCCGGAGCCGTCAAAGGGGCTAGAAACGCCGTTCTCAGGCTGTTCTGGGGTTGTTGTGGCTGACGTGTCCAGGAGTTCGCCCACCGTGATGGTGTTGGTGCCCTCGATGTCGCGCAGGGTCACCTTGAGAATGCCTTCAAGGGTTTGGGGAGCCACAGGGTATGGGCGGCGTGCGTTGTCGTTAAGTACTTCCATACCGAAGCGAAAGAAGTCGGCGGTGAAGCCCCAGGCGGTTGGCTCGGGACCGGGGTTTGATTCCACGGCGCTGTACCGCGACCGATGCGTAGTTACGGGAGTGATTAGCCCTGCATCTTGAAGGTTCTGTAAGCATCGGCGGATGGTGCGCTCCGACGTATTGGTGACCATCATGAGTTGTTGACGCGATGCGGCTGAGAAGCCTCTACCGCTCGCTCCGCCCCAGAAGCGCTTCGCGAGTGAGTTGAGTGCGGCGAGGGCGGAGGTTGACAGGTTGAGGTCGGGGTGAGCGGCGATGCCGTCCACGAGGGTGAGAGCCTGAAGGCTGAGTAGTTCTTTGGTTGCGATAAAAGTTTTCATCTCGGGTTTTCCTTAACAGTCGTAATTGTTTACATGAGTGGGTATTCATGCGTTCAGTTATTACTATCGGCTGATTGAAGGGGCTTGACATAAAAGTGCCCCGCTTCCTACCGAGATGGAGAGGAAGCGGGGCGGGCGTCGTGCGGAATCAAGTACCCACACTGTCAACGCACGACGGGGACTGTATGCCTTTACTATCGGCAGTGAATGAACTTTCGCGCATTGGTCACTTTGGGATAACGAGTAAACGCTGTCGTTGAGTGTGCGTGATGCTATTGCTAGTACGGAGCGTTTTTGCGTCCCTCGCGGCGGAACAATCGCGAGTGCGGTATTTGGTGCCTATTTAGTTCCGTGCCCTGCTTCGCTTCGTCGGGGTAGTTGATAATCGTAGTTGACGCGGGTGTTTGGCTGTTGTGCTTTTTAGTATTTGCTTTGAATGAATGAACGACGAAGGCGGTCCGTCCGTCCGTCGCTCGAAAAATCGGAGTCCCTACTAACTTAAGCCTGGGCAATGACGGACGGACGGACTGTTTGCTATTTATCAAAGTCGAAAAAGGAGGAGGAACGACGACGCCACGACTTTGAGTGCTTAAGGTTTATAGCGTGCGGTAACTGGGGTCACTGTGTCCACTGCGCGGACAGCGTGTCCAATCCACTGGACAGAGAGTCCGGTACCGGACAGCGTGTCCAACACCTAACTGGGGTCACTCTGTCCACTACCGGACAGTGTGTCCAGTGCTGGACAGGGAGTCCAAGGGATAAAGCGGCGGATTCTGACCCACGACCGTCCTCACGTGGTCCCCATCGCACCTCACGCTTGAATACACAAGAAAATCCCCGCCCGAGCCTGTGACCAAGGTTGTAATCACAGGTTCGAACGGGGTACCTCGACGCGTTTCGCAGGGGTATCCACGCCCCTCCACGCGGAGGCAAATCTGTTAGCCGGGGCTACCGCCGTCAATGTCATCAGGGTCGTCCTCAACGGCGAACACCGAAGAGGCAACCGTCGCCTGTTGGTCCCCGTCGCTTTTGTTCAACGGTGACCAGTCGATATCGCCCTCGCCAAGCACAGGGCTCCCGACATGGTGCGATATTTCGTGTGAGGTCAGGGGCGGGTTTTGACCTCGTAGCGCAGGACGAGTTCGGTGCCGGGGTAACGGGTCTCGGTGGCGGTCAGGTGCTCACAGAGCTCGGCGATCGCGGTGGTGGCTCGCTGCGTTGGTAGGGGGTCCAGGCGCACGGTCAGGACACCATCGGAGGGGTCGATGTCGCCGCTGCTGGTGAGGGCTTGGCGGGCCAGGTTGTGGGCTTCGTCGTTCGCGCGGGCGTAGCCGGTGTGGACTCGGATGGCTCGGGCCAGGGCGGTGATGGTGTTGAACGCGGCGATGCGGATGGCGTGGGTGATCAGCTTGGTCTGGATGTCCAGGACCTGCTGGCCGGGGTTGACCTTGCCCAGTGGCAGGCGGGTCGGGACCGTCCGGTGCGCGGCTTGGGCGCCGTCCAGGTCGGCCTCTGCCTGGCGGAGGTCGGCGGTGATGGCGTCGTGGGCCGCGTTGGTGATCAGCACGGGTTCACCGTTTGCCGGAAAGCGGGCTTCGAGCAGGGCCGCGTCGGTGGCCGCCAGTGCCCGCTGGTAGGTGGCCCGGGCGGCCAGCACCTGCCGGTGGGCTTTCTTCTTGGCCGGGTTGGGGACCAGCCGGGTCGGGTCGTCCTCGGTGGTGGCGTATGCGTCGTGGGAGTCGAGGTCGAAGTGCATCCGGGCGTAGCGGAAGTAGTTCTCCTGGCGCCAGCGTGAGCCCATCCGGTAGATGACCTCACCGGGGCTCAGGTCTGTGCGGGTGGTCAGGATGTGGATCTGCCGGGTGCTGGCCTGCGGGTGCCTGTCTCTACCACTCTTGTTGTTGGCCACCATCAGGGTGACTTGCCGCATGGTGAACACCTGGTCGTCGTCGACTGGCAGGTCCACGGTGGTGTCTGCGACCCGCCAGGGGTGGGTGCGGCCGGCCTCGTCACGGTGGGTGACGTCGGTGAACAGGTCGGGGTCGACGTCGTCGGCGGGGACCTTGCGCCAGGTCAGCACGTCAAAACCTTGGGCGTGCATGTGGGCGAACAGGGCTGGGGACCAGCCGCCGCGGTCGAACCCGACCAGCACCCGCCGGCCGTCCCCCACAGTGGCCCGTAGCTCGGGTAGCAGTCGGCGCAGCTCCATCGCCAGCGAGGCGCCGGGTTGCGCCAGGACGACCAGGACCGGGTCCCCGGACGCGTCGGAGACCCAGGTCTCTACCGTCGCCGGGGCGGGGAAGCGCAACCGGGCAATGTGGGTCTTGGCGACCTTCCTGGTGCCTTGGTAGGCGCGGACGTGTCCGTCGACGTAGAACACCGCGGCCAGGTCCGGGTTGGTCGCGTCCAGGCGCTCGATGTGGCGTCGTGCCATCGCGGCCAGCAGCTCCTCGGCCCTACCGGTACCTGCCAGGGTGGTGATCTTGCGGCGGATGGTCTTGACCTCCGGGGCCCGGTCCAACCCCAGCACCCGGCCCAACGCGAACGGGTCGACCCTGGTGGCGCCCTCGGCGCGGGGCTCACCGGCCAGTGCCCGTAGCACCCCCTCGACCAGCATCGTGTCCAGGCCGTAGAACCCGTTCGGCAGCGCCCCGAACACCGTGGTGGCACAGGCCAGCAGGCCGGTGGCCTCCAAGCCGGGCATGGCCAGCAGGAGTCCGGCCAGCGGCACCCGCCCGGCCGGGGCGAACACCGGGCGTGCCTCGCCAAGCTGTCCCCAGCGGGCCGCGGCCCGCTCACCACAGCGGTCAGCCGGATCCGGCAGCACCGGCACATCGGCTTTGGGCTGGGACTCCTGGGTGGGAGCCGCAGGCTCGGGTGTGGGCTCGGGCAGTGCCCGGCGGACGCTGTTGGTCGAGACTCCCACTGCGGCGGCGATTGCCCGCAGCGACGCCCCGCCGGTGCGCCGCCCGCGGATTTCGGCGACCACCTCGGGGGTCAACCGGGAGGGTCCCTTGGGGCCACGCTTGTCCGAGGCCAGGCCGGCCGCCCCCGAGGCGCCCAGCTCCTTGCGCCAGCGCCACAAGGTGACGGTGCCAACCCCGAACGCGGCAGCCACCTGCACCGCGCGGGCCGCCTTGGTCCGCACCAGCTGAACCGCGGCCAGTCGCCGTCCCAGCTCGTCGTCGAGGTCCCACACGAAGCTCAGGTCCCCGCGGATGAACACCCGCCCGCCGTCGCCGTCTTGCACCAGGGCGGCGGCGTCCCCGATCAGGACTGCGCCTGCGGGCGCGAGGGGCAAGGGCTGCTGGGTAGTCATCACGCCCATCATTCCCACCTCCGAAACTCGATCAATACGTTCCACTAATTATCTCACTAAATGGGTGAGAAAACAACCCGGATCCACGATGAAGATGCAGGTCAGCCGCGCGTCGGGGATTTCACAAGGGCAGCTATGTCAAGAGCCCTGAAGCAACGCTCGGCTCTTCAACTCATCGCGTTCAGATGCGCTCAACGCGGCTATGAAATCACTGTCGGCGTATGAGCCATCAGGAAGCGCCTCCACACGGCTGTGAGGCGCGTGTGGAGGCTCCTGAGAGGCGTTGGCAGTGCGTGTAGGGAGAGGCATAATCTCTTAGCCCTCCGGGTTGCCTTGGATACTTCTTACGAACGAAATAGTCGCCCAAGGGGAAGCACACATTGCGGTCGTTTTCACCGTCACCGTGGTGTTTTTAAGTTCCCAGTTGCCTTCAGAATCCACGCCGGTCACCCGGACAGAATTTGACTGCATAGTGCCTGCGAAAGTCCAATTCGCGCGCACGGTCGTTCCAGTGGAAGAACCACTGCTCCAATAACCTCTGGCGTACACGACATCGCGTGCACCGCTGAGAACGGGCGTACTGGTCGCACTGGTGAGTAACTGCTTCTTAGAGGTCGTGGAATCAGTCAAAGCGAAGTTCGCTTCAGATGGAGTTTGAACATCAAACTCGCCCCAGGGTAGGGAGTTTGCCTGACGCCAGAACATCGTCGTTTCCACACCGTTCGCTTTGAAGCCGCCGCTTGGACGCCGAATATCCCAAGCGAGAGAGTTCGCCTCGCCGTCGCGACTACTGACAGCCTTGGTGACTTCTTGCCCGTTGATAGTCAGAGCGGGGCGGTCACCATCAGGTACACATTCATATGCGGGAGCGTCGGTCGGTTGAGTAGGAGCACAGTCCGTCGCCGTGAAGGACCAATTTCCAGTCCAAGAGTTCGACCAGCCCTCGCAGGTGAGTTGACCCTGAGCCTTCGCCACATCGGCGTTGAATATGTTGCCAGTGCTTACGACCTCATCTTCATACTTGCCGCCGAACTGGTCGGTGCTCGCCGAGTAGGTACGGATGGTCACGAAAACGGCGCGTGCGGTTCCATCGAGTTGGTATCTTCCGAATTCGCTGATGGAAGTCGATACCTCAGCGACCGCGCTGTCAGATGCGTACGCGGCGGCTAGTGTCCTTTCCCCTTTGCCCCAGCGGGTTGTTGCGGAAGCGGTGCTCAACACTTCAGTATTCGGCTTGACCTTCTTAATTTCGATGTCAGCATCGAGGACAACACGCACAGTCACGTCACGATGTGAAGGCGGGTAGATGCAAGAAATACCCCCGCCCACCACGTAGTCAGGGAGGCTGTCAGCGTAATAACTCTGTTGAATGAACGAACGGAGGTCACTATTCGAGGGAAAATACTCAGTCGTTGACCGATACGAAATACGGTAGCCGATAGCGCTCGATGCGCAGTTCATTGCACCGTCACCCTTCTCCGTGAACGTCGCGTAAACATTGTTCGTGGGCGTGGGAGTATTTGACCCACCTCCCCTTGAACTGCCACCACTGGTGTTGGGTTTCGGCGCACCACCTCCACCAGCACCAGCACCAACCTCGCCACCGAATTCAGTGCCCGCGAATGCGGTGCTTCCGACAAGGGTAAGTGTGATGGTACTGACGACGATGAACAACGCGCGAGTAATGCGCTTACCTAAATGTGAGTCCTTTTTCATGGCTTAGCCCTCCACCTTCGTGACTGCATCAGTGGAGATGTCAAATCCGTTGATAATCCACTGACCGTCAGGACCAGCAGGAATCATCTTCAAGGAGATATGCGCCTCTTGAATGACGTGAGCAGGCTTCGACAGGTAAGTAACCTGAATGTCGAAGCCAACACTCACCGCGTCGCCAGTGTCAGCGAGAACTGCGACCGGCTTAGTGATAAGCGCGGCGTCGATGCCTCCATCAGCGTCCATTGTGTAATCAACGCCGTTGATGGTGCCGAGTTCACCGTCCTGGTTAATAGAGAGGAATAGAAGGTCGCGGGTTTCCGTGATGGTGTCCTCATCGGTAACGTTCGAGGTGAGCCACTTCTGGCTCCAGCCTTCCCAATCAAGGTTATAGTCGGCATCAGAAAAGCCAGGAACCGTAAACTGTGGGTTCCTAAGGTAACCCTCGTGGATAGCCATAAGCGCGTCATTTACAGCACGAGTAGCGTCGTCGCCGAACACGTCGGTCACATCCTGCGGAATGACAGTAGTGGAAGCGTCAAAGCCCCAACCGTTATCTTCGGCGATGTCGATAGGCGTCGTGATAACAGTCGGCTCAGGTGTAGCGGAAGTAAGCGCTTCAGCGGAAGTAAGCGCTTCAGCCGTAGCAGTAGCGGTAGGCACTGAATCCTTGCCCATGGTCGAGGTGTCAGTCGTTCCTGTCGAAGAACCACAGGCGCTTAAAGTGAGGGCAAGCAAGCCAACAGTAGTGACTCCCATAATATTCTTGGTGATGATGTTGATGTTCATTTTATTCTCCTTGTAAGTTATTAATTTGCGCTTTCGTTCATCTATAGATATACTATCGGCTCTTCCCCCTTGCCTGCATCAAAACAACGTCAACGGGATGCCCTGAGCGTCCGCCTATGCGGGACGCAAAACCGCTAACCGTGCTATCGAATACAAAGAACCCCACCCGGCTTATCTACCGGATGGGGTTCTTCTTATTGCGTTGTGCGGTATTCGCACCGGCGACGGGGACGCTCGCCCCGGCGCTGTGGTCATGAAGCCATAGCCAGCCTGCGCGGCTCCGAACCTTCACCGCGAGCGTCAGCCAAAGCATCAGCCTGTGCGGCAACACCGCCTATGACTCCACGGCGCTCAATATCTTTCCAAGCGCGTGATAGGCGCGTACGGTACTTGTCACGAGGCTCTGATTCCTTGGCGAGTAGTCCAGCCTCAACCGCTTCGATACTCACCGCGCCGGGGACCGCTTGCTGGACAGCGACAACTGCTTCAACGAGCGTCATGCTTGCAATCGCTGACTGAAAATCGACATCTGTTGTCAACGCGGTGAGAGCCTGAACACGCGACGCGTTCACCTTCGCGGAACCTCCGCCTGAGGGCTTAGAAACGCTCACACGAGCACTGGGAGCCTGCACTGCTGTACGAGCCGCGACGGGTGCTTCCTGAGCGTTAGGGAGGGCAAGCCGAGGCGCACCGTGGGCACTTGCCTGCATCTTGCGTTCAGCACGCTCCTGAGCGCGCTCCTGTGCGCGGATAGCCTTCAGTTCAGCCTGGCGTTCGTCCTGTTCCTGAACAGCGCGTTCGTCCAGGCGTACGCGCGTCAGGTAGAGAGCCATCTCGATGCCAATGAGCATAAATAGCGGCGGTACGGCGTGAACCACAACGCTCGTTGCTGTTCCGTTGAACGAGTGGACGACGTTGCCGTAAATGGACAGCCCTGCTCCCAGTGCAGTCGCGGCATAAGCCCAGGGGAGGCGCACCCCTCGTAGTGCTCCGTGGGTGGTGACCATTGCCGCAGAAAGCATCATTCCGTCAACGGCGATTGGGAAGAGGTACGCCAGGTGCTCGGGGTACCCCTGAGCAATAGCGAGTTCAGCGAGAGCCTGGAACGACAGGACTGCGGCGGCAATAGCGACGATGACGGTGCCAATCACCGCTACTCGTCGAGTGATGGTGTCACCGCGTGCAGAAATCTGTTGAGCGCTGGCGGTCAGTGTTGATGATGTGTCGTTCATGGTAATGGAGTCCCTTCCTAAAGGTGATGATGTGAGGTTCACTCTTAGGTATCGGTCATTGACTCGGAAACGCGTAGAACGCCCTTTCCTGCAACCTCTAACTGCCTTTGAAAATAGCGTGCACCTATGACAACGCCATGGAAACTTTCACAACCTTGCGATGGGGACGACCCCGAGGACGATGGCATCCAAAACGAGTGTCCCCGATAAGCCTCTCTAAAACATCTGTTCACAGAATGCGTAGTTAGCAGAGTGAAGGCACCCGCACAGCCGGGGGTGTAGACAGAGCGCGCAGTAGTCGGTGACGATTCCGCCATTGCGGACGATGCTGGAACCATCGTGGTCGAACGCAACGCGCTCGGGAATCTCAGGCTGACGAGTGCGGAGCATTTTGACACCGATGCGGGCAACTGCCATCTGCTTGTCGGCTTTCCACTGTTCACCCCCAGGCTGTGCGTGCAGGTACCAATTGATTGCTTTGCTCGTGCTTTTGACGGAATCTGGCTCACCCTCGTCCCAACCTTCGTCGCGGAGGATATGAAGCAGGCACGTCGAGTGGTAGGCGGCACCACGGAATCGCCAGCCCCACACCTCGGTGCAATTGCCGTCGAGGGCATACATGCGGCGAATCACATTGGTGCCAGCGGGCAAAGCACCAGCGGCAACACCGCGCGACTTCGAACGAGCCTTGGGCTGGTCCCCTATAGCGTCGTTAGCCGAGGCACTCAACGGGGACTCCGCTCAGCGTTCACATCGTCAGCGTTCACGTCGTCAGCGTCACCTTGCCCGCAGTAGATGCACGCGCCTGTTATCCCTGCCCAGATGTCCTCAGATGTGTCGCCGAGTAGAAGGTAACCAGTCGCGCGAGGTAGTACCTGGTTCAAGCCTTCGCCTTCCATGATGACGATGCCTGCACGTGAAACCACACCTATCAAACAAGTCCAGTGGGCACGTTCGTAGCCGCCTGGCTCCGTCGTATCTTTGGGCGCAATGATGTACATCATGGTTCTCTCCTCTGTCGCCTGCTCAAGCATCTGGGTGCAGATACACCACAGGCATTTTCTCTCCAAGTAATAGCGGGAGAGTGTGACATCGCAGGGTCCGTCCGCGAGGGCGTCCCCGTTGCTGATACCTCTGAACCAGGTGTCAGCACTCTCCTCTTGAGGTATCGGACGTGTTCAATCATGTCCGCATAATTATGTGGATTACCGGGTAGATGTGTGGTCGCCTGTGACGATGAAATCTAAGCCTGGCTCGATGTATTGACGGTTAAAGAGCGGGTGCCCATTAACGAACGCTTCCTGTACGAGGTGTCGTTCACGCTGTTGAGCGCCCACCCAACTCATCTCTAGAGCGTCATGAGATTCGAGCATCACTTGCGTCAATGGCGGGTCGTCCTTGTCAGCCACGAGTGCCGCGTCACGTAGAGCGGCGAAGCGCGGGTTGGACTGGTCATCATGTGGACGGGTGAGATGCTCCGCACCTCTGGCTGAACCATGTGTGGCTATACCGATGTACACCAGGCTGTCAGCAGGTACCTCTTCGGTGACGCCACCGACAGTGATGGACAGTGGCGCGGTCGTCACGAGCGAGTACAGGAACCACTTCTCGCCGTTGTCACGCTTCTCTTGACCTTCCCAAGGCAGGCGGTCGTACTCGCGTGTGAACGTCCGTTCGAAATCTGTTTCACGATTCTTCCTGCCAGGACCAGAGTGGTGCGCCTCATAATCGGCAATCATGTCCGCATAACTCTGCGTGAACCTGACCCGCTTCCGGTCCCCACTGATAGCGAGGTAGCCGTAATCACGTAAACGGCGTACTGCCGCCTTCACGTCGATGCCGTCCAACGCTTCAGCCATCCACGGCGTGAGTTCAGTGGGGGTCAATCTGTCGTCATAACGTAAGCCACATGAAAGGACTGCGAGAGTGACGGCGGCGGCGCTGTCATCCTCAACGAAGAACCTGCTCGCATATTTGATGCCTATGCGGGTCGCGTACAAACGGGTTCGGTCCCGCATCGCCTCAGGGGAGTTATCCCAGCAATCTGGCAGTGTCATTTCCTCACGAGCGAGGGTGACGTTCGCGGCTTTGCGTCCATCCTTCCAAACCCAAAACCCTTCACCACCATGTACACGATGGTCAACTGACTCCCACGACCAGCACCAGCCATCGAGGAGGAGTTCACATTTAGCGGCGTCGTATCGGCTGTCATCCCAATTCAGCGCTGACATGAACCGCGCCTTATGAGGGTTAGCGATGGTGCGCCAGCCCCACGAGGTGACTAGAAGGCTCAGCCGTCGTGCATCGGCGGGCAAGCCTCTATCAAGCCACAGGCTCATTGCGAATCTCGCTTCGAGGTGATGAGTCCAGTTGTCCGCGAAAGTACGCGGGGAGGCGGATGTGTGGACAGTTGATGAATCCTGCGATGTCAGTGATGTGGTCATAGCGGGCAACCCCTTTCACAGGGATGTATCCGCTATTTCTAGTCATCTGCTCGTAACTATCAGGTCAAACAGCCCTCGCTGCGGGTTATGCACGTCCGCGACACCGCCCACGAGGGCAAAGCAAAACGCCCCGCACCCTGAGGGAGGTGTATGGGGCGCTTGCCGACAATATGGCGAGCCGTTTCGTGGTCAGGGGCTTAGATGCCGTAGCGAGCGTGGTTGAAATCTTCAACGATGCTGTTCACGCGCCAAGTCATCACTTCATAGCCATCGGCGTCAGAGAAATAGAAGTCATACGCGGTGAATAGTGAGATGGGTTCTCCGGTATCCATACCGAGTAAAAATCCGTCGAGTTCATCGCGCATGCCGTTCGGAAATTCGACCGTAATCGTGCGGGCTTCGGCGAGGATGTTGGTGAGGTTGTTGAGGGTTTTCGTGGACATAATATTTCTCCTTGTGATGGTGAGTCGCTCCTTGCGCCTCTACTTGTTTTATCTGGATTCGCGCATCACCTGCACAGCCAATGCGATAGATACCCGTCCGCGTATCCCGGAAAAAGGAGCACCCACCTGCTACCACTTACCTACCGCCTGCACACAAAGCAAAACACCCCCACCAGCACGAAGCCGATGAGGGTGCTTATATGCCTCTCCTATAGATGAGATGAGCCAGGGTGGTCCAGTTACCACGCCGAGGTGCGCGGCTTCATACAAGCCTCCTGCAACGCGTTGTGAGCACTAATGAATCGTGCGTGACTCGAAGGCAGTGAGCCGCTGTCACCTAGCCGTCCGAAAGGATTGTCAACAGAGCCGTCAGCATCGACAGTCCGCGCGTCGTCCCCAGTCGCAATGGCTTCAGCGATGAAGGCACGAAGAAGCCGACGACCCGTGATACCAACAGATGCCGCCTGCGCCTGCACACTTGCCCAAGCGGTATCACTAAGCCGGAGAAATAGCCGTTCCGTACGCGGCTGTTCCCCCTCGCTGACTGCCTGTAACAAGCGCATCGTGACCTCCCTCTCGCGCACATTCATAGATACAGAATCTAAGCGCTCCCAGGCAAGGAGAGTCGAGGTCACGTCATGTGCATTCGGTAGGGAACGCGGTGATGTACTCCTACCGTTGAACGAGAGCGCCATCAGTACCCGTTCACGAGCAAGCATGCCGACAGTAAGCCGTTCAAGTACCCCTGTGGAGTCAATCGCGACACCCCGATGAAGCATTGCAGTCAGCCGGCGAGGGGTGTACCCGCAAGCGTTCAGATATTCAGCCTCGGCTTGAGTGAGGTTGAGAACGATACGCGCGTGACGTGGGGGTTCAGAGTGAGCCAGCGAGAACGCCGCATTCGTAGGGGCACCAACTGTGGTGGTGGTGGTGGTGGTAGTGGTGGTGGTAAGCATGTGGGGAATCCCTTTCCATAGTGGTGGTGGTCGAGAGGTCACCCGAAGTTATTCGCGAATACCTCTCACTTACCTATATCCGCACATTTCGTCACAGTGACTTCGTTTCGTCCACACTGCAAGCATCTAAAGAGGAGAGGGAGCCACACACCGCCAGCAAATTAATGTCGCGTCCCTTACGCCTCAGCCCGTCGCGCTTCACTCCTCGAAGCCAAGCCGCACGCCACCACTTAGAACCCTTAAAGCCTTAAGAGCCAAGAGCCAAGAGTTAGTACGGCTACTGCTCCCGTATGCCTATAGAGCGGGAAGCCGTTGCCGTACCCAGCCTGTCACCGTCACCAGTACCCACCACTCCCGCTGTTGCCTGTACCAGTACCCACCAGTACCCACCAGTACCCGTTCACTGTCATCACTGTGCACGTACCCGCTATCACCACTCCCGCTGTCACCAGTACCAGTACCCCTCACCAGTCGTCACCAGTACCTGCCACCAACAGTCGCCCTAAGCAGTCACCCGCAAACAGTCACTGTTCACAGGAACAACACCCTCACCTACACGTACCCACCAGTTGTCACCAACACAACCAGTCGCCCCATACAGTCACCCCATACAGTCACCCTCACCAGCCGTCGCCAGTACCAACCCACACCGTCACTCTCAACGTCAAGAGGTTGCCAACACTGCCTGCACTCTGCCCACTGTTCACAAATGTAGACAGTCCCTACTTCCCCGAAAAGGTGCGCCCTCCATGCACCTCACGTGAACAGTCCATGCAGTCACGTTCACCGTGCACTCCACGTTCATACAGGCAGGCACTTCCATGCAGGCAATCTTGATAACAGAGTGCAGGCAGGCAGGCACTTCACTGCAAGCATCACTGCATCACTGCATCCACGGGTGCAACCACCTGTAAACAGAACCGCCTCAGGCTCACTCAAACTCACACACATCATAAAAAGGTAAAAGGGAAAGGGCGGTAGTCGAAGCAAATGAGCGTGTTCATGAGGCGGTTGGAGTAGTTTCCGTCATTGTGGTGTTTACTAGGGCTTTTAGTGGGTAAACCTCTGTGTTTACCCCTGGTAAAGCCCTGTTTAGAGCGGCAACGACCGCGTATGAGGGGTGGTCAACCGATTCGTGACGCTATTCGTGACGCCGATTATATGCCGATAGAAAGGGAAGTATCACTAATCAAAGGAATCCATCATGAGCCTCGAACTAACCCCCGTATCCATATCAGCATTCAACTCTGCACGCGCAGGTGCACGCGCCTCTGCATCTAGCCCTGCACGGGCACGCATCAAGCCGTCACGAGGACGCCTCGCGCAAGCGGAGTTAGTCGAGATGCCCGAAGAATCTGCACCTGAAAGTGAACCTGAACGTGTGACAGTAAAGCAAGCGCCTGTTGCCTCCACTGTCACCGCTAAGCCTGTACCTGTCAGTGCACCTGAGCCGGTAGAGGCTGAAGCCGTCACCAACCCTATTGCCGTCCAGCCTGCTGTTAATGAATGGGACGACCTCGACGGTGAATTCGGAGCCGCCGTCGAAGCCGCCGTCGAAGCACCTGTCGTAGAGGAGGTTGCTGACTGGGATACCGTCCCCGTTGCTATCGAGAGCAACCGCGTGGTCGTCCCCGTAGCCGTTACTGAGGAACCCGCCGAAGCCCCTGAAGCCACTGTCGTATATGCCACTGACGACTGGGCAACGGTGACCGACGATGACCGGCTAATAAGCGGTGTCGCCTTTGAAGAGGATTCTGAACCCGAACCGTTGGTCGTGCCTCCAGGTGTGAGGTACACCGATGCCAATGAACAGCCCGTGCACAATGTTGGACGCACATCTAACCCGCGTAGCCGCCACGCGTACCGGATTACATTGACCCCTGCTGACCGCGCGCTCCTTCGAGCACTCGCACGCCTCCGTTGGGCTTCAACGGAACACCTTCAGATGTATCTAACCTACTGCGGTGATGACAGGCTTTTCACGAACCTCTCGCATGAGGCGCTACGTGACCGTTTGGCTCGCCTCGCCCGTAGCGACCGGAAGGCTGACCCTTATATTCTTGGGCGCAAGATTTCTGATGCTTACGGCAATGAACGCAAGGTTTACACCTGCACAGCAACGGGTATAGAGGTGGGCGCACCGCTTGCCGCTGGGTGGCTCGACCCGTACAGGCTGAATGAGAACGTGGGGGAAACGTCGACCGCACACGTCGCTATCGCCTCCGCGTACCTGTGCCAGTTAGATGCCCGTCAATGGCTTGCTGTACCTGATGCTGTCATTACGCGCGGCTTGGGTATTGCCAACCAGGAAGCGAAGGAAACACGGTCGGTGTTCCGTCCAGTTTGGGATGCTTCCATGAACCCTTACGGCGCTGACAGTGCGAACCTTGGAATCTTAGGTTCGGACGACTACGGCTTGGCGCACGAACCCGATTTGGCTGTACTCGAAATTGAGCGCATGCCTGACGGTGACGAGCGTTACAGGTACTCGATGGCAGTCGAGGTGGAGGTCACCGCCAAGGCTCCTAATAGGCTCCGTGACGTACTGGCGAAGTACCGTGATTCCGGCGTACACGTCCACTACCTGGTGCACAACACGGCTATTCCTGGTGGTGGATTACAGGGCGTGAACAGCATTGCGAACGGTTTACGTCGTGCCGCCGCGAGCGTATGGCAGGTACCTGCTGACCGCGTTGATGATATTGACGGTTTCAGCCTCGATGTCATGCCTGAAGCCTGGAAGGGCGCTCTTCCCTTCAGTATGCAGGAAGGTTGAGGTGACGGTGATGAGTACAGCCCCTAAGCGGCTCCCTCTTCGTGACCAGCGGGAAGTATTGCCGTGTCCTTCACCAGGAACTCCCGGCGTGCAACTACTACCCCCACAGCGGGGTGGAAACGAGTGGGCGGGATGGGTGTCAAGAGTCAGCCCGAACCTGAGTGTGGGTCCACCGGTTCGGCGGCGTGAGCCTGCATGGGATGAGAAGCGGGTCATCTGACTGGCTGATAGCGCCAGTCAGTCGCTCGGTAGTGATTAGTTTTTGCACTTCCAGTCGTAGTCACGGAAGGTGCCATAGTCCGACATCGACCCTGACCTTTGCCACTGGTTGTACGCGCTCTGAGCGAAAGCGCAGTCAGCGACACCGCTTTCGGTTATGGAAACTCCTATGACAACCAACGCGCATGCGATGCCGAAGAGCCACCACCAGCATTTTTTGTGGCTCTTGCCTGAACCTGCGGGCGTGTTTTTGCCCGTCGCGTAGGGACGGTTCCATTCTGATGTGGGCTTAGATTCGGAACCCGCATCCTCATTTGAAGGCGTGGGGTTGTCACGCCAAGGACGCTCGATGTCACTCACCCGGAGCCTCTTCGAATGGACGCTCGAACGTTAGGAAAACCTCGTCGTATGCAGGGTAGCGTTTGGCGTCCAGTGAGATGAGTCGCCAGCCGTGTTCTGCGATGGCGTTGATGAATCTCGTAGATTCGATATCACTCGGTGGGCGACTCTCAATCCGCTCAGTCAGGTATTCAAACTTCTGTTTTGCCATTTTCGCCCCTCAGGCTTGCTTGGTCATCGGTGTGTCGCAGTCAGTGTGAAACAGCCTAGCGGGCGAGTTGGGCGAACCCTCGGAGTGATGCCAGCAGATTATGACACTGAAAACAAGAAGAAGCCCCTGCGTTACTGCTTCGACCAGTAGCGGTCGATGCCCATACTGAAGGCAGTGATGGCGGCAGTAAGTTCAGTGTGAACACGTCCACCCTCAACATCCTCCCAAGGTGGCAAGCCCTCATCCCCTCGACGCTCTAGCCAGGATTCTTGTTCCCAAACGCGGAGTGCATCCCTGTCCTTAGGGCGAGTGCTCCTCTGACCTATCGCCATGTATCTGGTTACGGCGGCATTGAAACGGTTTACCGCCTCATCGAAGTCGGCGGCTTCATTGCCAAGTCCACACCGCTTCAGCATTGAAACACTCCGGCGAATCTCCCCGTGTGTTTCTCTAACCGCAGATTTTGCTTGTAGCGCTCGATACAAAGCCTCATCGGGGGTGGGTTCTAGTGGCTCGCTACCGAATGGTTCGTCGTCCATATCAGCAAGGACGCTCTTATCCTGAGCGAAGTAGAACCAAGCGCGTGTGGCTTCCCTGCTCGCTACCCTCAATCTCTCTTGAAGTGCCGCCAGGCGTAACCGGTCGTCACGGCTCCGTTCAAGCCTCAGTGATTCCGCTGAGATGGATGCCATTTTTTGTGTGGAAGCGACGTACAAAATCGTCACCAAGAGGAAGCCAACACTCACACTCAATGAAGCCGCTTCAGAGGCACTGAAAGTAGAGAATGTGAGCACAATGACGGCTACTTGGACGACCACGAGTAGGGCGTAGCCCCATGTCCGTTTGAAAGTTCTACTGATTGCCGCCGCCCGACGCTTCAGCCCTAGTCGTTTACGCATCATGGCTTTACAGTAGCGGCGAGCGGTGTGCAGGGCTTTGAAACTCGCGTGGTTGGCGATGACTGGAAAACTACCGACCCCACTGGACGCCTACGTGCCGCCCGTGAGGCGGGGGTTCAACCTGACGCATGATGCGCATACTCCCTCGTTGCCAGGAACGGTAAAGCAGAGCCGCCGATTAGTCACCCCCTAGAGGAGTGAAATAGTCCACTCTGGCTCGCACATGGGGGACTACCGAGCGGTAAGAACTGGGGGCGTGGTTTCATAGTTTTGTTAGCGACTGCCGGTGCAGACCATCAGTACGCGAGCGGGTTTTCTCATCCGTCCACCGTAAACGACTGAAGGAGCATATATTGAGAAGACCCCATAGTGGCGCGGTAAAAACGATGACGAGAGGCGTAACCGGATGTCAAACTCCAAGCATCACGAGCACCAGAAGTCGGACCGTAGCGAGTCGTCAGAGCAAGCCAACGAGGCTGCCCAAGAAGCCGAGCGCACGGAGCAGTTTGACGGCACGGAGCAGTTCGATGGCACGGAAGACCCGATCGAGCGTGAACACGATGAGTCGGTGGCTAGGGAAGTGCGCAGTACCACCCCCATCCGGCCTCCAGGAATCTGATGGTCGTTGAGGGTGCGCGGAATAGTTGCGTACCGATGTTGTTGCACAGAATAAGAAGAACGAAAGATGTTTTACGGAGGTTCGATTTCGATGGCCAGTTCTGAGCAGGAAGAAAAAAGCGAGCACGAAAAGACCGCGGCACTTCACGAGATTGCGGAAGACGTGGAGAAGGAACGCGAGAGTCGCGGGCACTCGCTCTTGGATGGTGAGGACGTTGTCAGCAACGAGGACGACGGCTCCGAAGGACACAAGGATGCGACCCTCGCGGACGATGTGGCTAGCATCCCGCCCGCGATGCCATCAGGTAATTAACTAAATTTGTGAGAGCTGGGCGACGGAGCCCGCGACTCACGCATGACACCCACGGTCCCGGTGTACCCCTCAGCACGCCGGGACCGTGGGCCTTTTTATACCCACTTCCCGCCCGAGAACCGCTAGGGTGTAGCCGTGCCTCAACAGACTTTTGAACCTGTCAAGATTGCCATTCTCGGATGCGGGACGGTGGGCACGCAGGTCGTGCGGCTGCTCACGCAACAGGCCGAGGATATGGCGGCGCGCGTTGGAGCCCCAATTCAGGTCAGCGGCATCTACGTCCGTGACACCGCGGTCCTGCGCGATGCTGTGGTGCCACGCGAGTTGCTGACTTCTGATCTTGAGGCGCTCATCGCGGGCTCAGACATTGTCGTGGAATTGATGGGTGGAATAGAGCCGGCGCGCTCGGCAATCGTGGACTCACTCCGTGCGGGTAAGGCTGTCGTGACCGCCAATAAGGCGTTACTCGCGCAAAACGGCGCCGAGCTCTACGAGGCCGCCGACGCCGCCAACGCTGACCTATATTTTGAGGCTGCGGTAGCGGGAGCCATCCCGTTGGTGCGCCCCGTACGCGAGTCACTTGCGGGCGACCGCGTGAAGCGAATCCTCGGAATCGTCAATGGCACAACCAACTACGTGCTCGACGAGATGACCACCAAGGGCTTGCCATACGACGAGGTCGTAGCGGAGGCCCAGCGGCTCGGTTACGCAGAGGCGGATCCCACAGCGGACGTGGAGGGGCACGATGCCGCGGCCAAGGCCGCGATCCTGGCAAGTCTGGCGTTTCACCAGCGGGTGTCGCTCGAAGACGTGTTCTGTGAGGGCATCACCTCAGTGACGGCGGACGATGTCGCGGCGGCTACCGACTCGGGTCACGTCATCAAGTTGCTCGCTATCGCGGAGAGCACGGATGGGGGAGTGACTGTGCGCGTGCACCCTGCGCTCGTCCCGCTGAGCCACCCTCTGGCAGGGGTGCGTGGCGCGTTCAACGCAGTATTTATTGAGGCTGAGTCAGCTGGTGAGCTCATGTTTTACGGGCAGGGCGCCGGCGGTGCCCCCACGGCATCGGCCGTCATGGGCGACATCGTGTCTGTCGCCAGGCACATCACCGGTGGTGGGAAGGGACCGCGCGAGTCGAACTACGCGGACTTGCCCGTGCTGCCAATCTCCGCAGCTCTCACTCGATTCCAGATCCGACTCAACGTCGCTGATCGGCCAGGGGTGCTGGCGGCCGTGTCTGCAATTCTCGCGGGCAAGGGAATCTCGATTGAGACGGTGCGTCAGAGCGCGGGTAAAGACGGTAGCGCACAACTCGTGATCTCGACTCACCGCGCTCCCGAACGCGATCTTGAGCAAACGGTCTCGGATCTGCGCAGGGCAGACGCCGTCAACGCCGTATTGTCGGTGCTTCGAATTGAGGGAGAGTAATGGCGCACGTCTGGAACGGGGTAATCCGTGAATACATGGACCGGATGCCGTTTGACGCTGGTGACCACGTGGTTTCGCTCGGAGAGGGCGGAACGCCGCTGATTCGCGCCGCGACGATCTCGAACCTGGTGGGCGCCGAGGTGTTCGTCAAGTACGAGGGTATGAACCCCACGGGCTCCTTCAAGGACCGTGGCATGACCACCGCCATCACTCAGGTGGTCAAGGAAGGCGACCACACCGTGGTGTGCGCGTCGACGGGTAATACGAGCGCCTCAGCTGCGGCCTATGCCGCGCACGCTGGTTTGAAGTGTGTGGTGATGATCCCTCGAGGCAAGATTGCGGCCGGCAAAATGGCGCAGGCGATCGTGCATGGCGCCAAGCTCGTGCAGGTGGACGGAAACT
>Ga0314772_1000162_pt1 | contig 37435 bp, 35 predicted proteins | sample MetaGCBIW2018_FD_204520 | JGI IMG/M metagenome (GOLD analysis project Ga0314772, IMG submission 204520) | Cryopeg brine microbial communities from Beaufort Sea near Barrow, Alaska, United States - CBIW 2018 | ecosystem: Environmental > Aquatic > Marine > Coastal | place: USA: Alaska | collected... | reverse complement strand
CCGCGTAACTGAACTGGAGCAGTCAACCAAAGGCTGACGGAAAATAATAACCATGGAAGGTTACTATGCTTGCTATTGTTCAAACCCGTGCCTGTGTTGGTGTGTCTGCGCCGCCGGTCAGCGTTGAGGTACACCTGTCCGGCGGCTTGCCAGCGCTGTCGATTGTAGGCCTGCCAGAAACCGGTGTGCGTGAGAGTAAAGAACGGGTGCGCAGCGCCCTGATCAACGCCGGTTTTGATTTTCCCGCACGTCGTATCACCATCAATCTTGCCCCTGCGGATCTGCCCAAAGAGGGCGGTCGTTTTGACCTGCCTATTGCCCTTGGCATTTTGGCGGCTTCTGGCCAAATTCCGGCCGCGGCTCTGAGTACCTACGAATTTGTTGGTGAGCTGTCGCTAGATGGCGCGCTGCGCCCCTTGAAAGGCGTATTACCGGCGGTTCTGGCGGCCCGAGCAGAAGGTCGCCAATTGTTGGTGCCCCAGGCTAACGCCGCTGAGGCGTCACTGGCCAGCGAACACGACGTACTGGCCGCCAGCCATTTGCTGGCTGTGTGCGAACACTTGCACGGCCGTGCCCGGCTTGTGCCGCTGGCGCCTGCTGACTTAAGCGGTGGCGACAGTGGGCAGGCAACAACCGGGCCTGACCTGGCCGATGTTCGGGGCCAACAGGTGCCGCGCAGGGCGTTGGAAGTGGCCGCGGCTGGAGGTCATAACCTCCTGTTTTTTGGGCCGCCCGGAACCGGTAAAAGCATGCTCGCTAGCCGTCTGCCGGGCATTATGCCGGCGCTTGCCGACACTGCTGCGATGGAAGTGGCGAGCGTGCATTCTGTAGCGGGTATGGCAGTGGCCGAGGGCGGTTGGCGCCAGCCGCCTTTTAGGGCACCACACCACACGGCTTCGGCGGTGGCCATGGTAGGTGGCGGCAGCAGTCCGCGGCCCGGAGAGATTTCTTTGGCCCATCGCGGCGTGCTGTTTTTGGATGAACTTCCGGAATTTGAACGGCGGGTGCTGGAAGTGCTGCGTGAACCTATGGAAACCGGCGAAATTCACATCAGCCGCGCTGCGCGGCAGGTCACATTTCCCGCCCGTTTTCAGGTTGTGGGTGCTATGAACCCGTGCCCCTGTGGTTACAGCGGCCACCCCACCATCGAATGCCAGTGCAGTCCCGCCCAGATTATCCGCTATCGCTCGAAAATTTCTGGCCCGCTGCTGGATCGTTTCGATTTGCACGTAGAAGTGCCGGTGCAAGGTGGTGATGTGTTTATGCAGCACGGTGAGCCCGGCGAAAGCAGCGCCCAGGTGCGGGCACGAGTTGTAGCTGCTCGCAGCTTGCAGAACGCCAGAGGCACGTTAAACGCCGAGTTGTCGGGCAAGGCGCTGCAAACGGCGTGTCAGCTTGACAGTGACAGTGAGCAACTGTTGCTACGGGCAATGGAAAAACTCGGGCTGTCTGCCCGTGCCTTGCATCGGATACTGCGTGTGGCGCGCACGCTGGCGGACCTTGATGCCAGTGCCAATGTAGCCCGCGCCCACCTGGTAGAAGCCTTGGGTTATCGCCAGTTAGACCGCCGTAACGGCCAAAGTTCTCTGGTTTCGTCTTGAGCCGCTGTCGTGAGCTCACCTTGTACTCTGGTGAACGGGTGTCTGGTAAACTGACCACATCGATACGCCAGAATCCGCGAGCAGCGGTTTGAGGATGCATAATGACTGAAGCAAATGTCCCACAGGATCACGCCAAAAACGGCCGCTCCGATGAGTCCCCGGTAACCACTCGCCGCGGTGTGCGCAGTTTTGTGTTGCGCCAGGGCCGGATGACCGAGGGTCAGCGTAAGGCCTACGAACGCAGCTGGCCCACATTCGGCCTGACGCGAGAACACGGTATGGTTGATCCGCGCCAAGTGTTTGGCCGCGATGCCATGCTCAATCTTGAAATCGGTTTTGGCATGGGGCGCTCGCTGGCGGATATGGCTGAGGCTGCGCCAGAGCAGGATTTTATTGGTGTGGAAGTGCATCTGCCTGGCGTAGGTGCCTTGCTGAAAGATATTGAAGACCGTGGTCTGGAGAACATCCGCATTTACAGCATTGATGCCAACGATGTGATTGACCTGTGCCTGGCGGATGCCTGCCTTGATCGGGTAATGGTGTTTTTCCCGGACCCCTGGCACAAAAAGCGCCACCACAAGCGCCGCCTGATACAGCAGGAATTTGTTCAACGCCTTCGCCACAAGCTAAGAGTTGGGGGCATTCTGCACTTGGCCACAGACTGGGAAAACTACGCTGAACACATGATGGAAGTGATGGCTGATTCCGAAGGCTTTGCCAATACCCGGGGTGAGGGTGGTTTCTCGCCAAAGCCGGAGGGCCGCCCGGTGACCAAATTCGAACAGCGCGGTGAACGCCTGGGCCACGGTGTCTGGGATTTGTTGTTTTACCGAACCAACTGATGAACAGTCAGCACAACACCCGTTAACGGTTTTCTGGTCGCCGTTTTTGGTTCCGTTTTACAACGTGCCTGCCAGCTCACGCGTGAGTAAGCGGGTGCCGCCGGGCGGCGCGAATAATCACTAGCCCTGCGCTGCCCAGCAGTAAACCGGTAAATTTCACCAGTGCAGAAAATGCGACAACCAAGCTGGCGAGGTCGTCTGGCTCTTTCAAATTGTTCAGTAGCAATAGGTTTTCAACGCAATCGCTGACGGCCGCCAACGCAAAGAGAGTAAGCACCCAGCGGCCCGCCGTGCGTTCGCGCACACCGGGGCGGTCTTTTAGAAGATGGTGGGTTAGCAGGAACAGCGTAGCGGAATAGAGCGCAACCAGTAAAAAATCCAAAAGCAACGAGATTCTGGCCCACGCCTGTTGTTGCGGGCTCCAGCTTTGCAATATATCGCGGGTATGTGCGGCGTTGCCCGCCAGTTGTAGGTTAACGATGCCTTGAGGCGCCTGGGGCGTATGTAGCAACTGGTTGATCAGCAGCAGGGCGATAGCGAGGAGTGCGGACAGCGCAAAGCCGACTTTTAGTTGCGCAGAGAGGCGCCGCCTGTCTGGCGGGCGTTGAATTGGGGCAAATTCCATTGGGTGTGCTCCTTTGCCGCTGGCGCTGTGATTACTGCCGCCATTATCACCGCTGCCATCACGTTGCCGTCACTACAGCCGTCTATAAAAACCGCTGTAATAGGCTGTTCAAATAGCGTTGGCCGAGTTCGGTGGCTTGAATGCGTTGAGGATGCATCAAACCCTCCTGCCTTAATGTTTCAAGTTGTACCGCAATCGTGCTTAAGGGTAAACCCGTGCGCTGTTGAAACAGGTTTTCGGGCACGCCCGCGCCAAGGCGCAGCGCGTTCATTAGAAACTCCAGCGGCCGCTCTGCCACTGATATCGCCTCGCTGCCGGCGGTACGGCTGCCTATTCGATTCAAATAGGCTTGCGGTTGGCGGGTTTTCCAGTAGCGCAAAATCTGGCCATCCGGTTGACTGATTTTACCATGGCCCCCGGCGCCCAGGGCCAAATAGTCGCCAAACGTCCAGTAATTCAGATTATGGCGCGATGCCATATTCTGCTGGCTCCAGGCGGATACCTCGTAATCGGTAAAACCGTGGCTGCGCAGGTAGTCGCCGCCCTGGCTGTAAATATCCCACAGCCGATCCTCGTCTGGCAGCTCTGGTGGCTGGCTATAAAATTCTGTGTTGGGCTCAACCGTAAGTTGATACCAAGACAAGTGCGGTGGTTGATACGATAGGGCCTGAGCCAGGTCGTCCAGTGCCTGTTCAGGCGTTTGACCTGGCAAACCGTGCATGAGGTCGATATTGAAGTTGTCAAAACCGGCCTGGCGCGCCGCGGTTATGGCGTTGTGAGCTGCTTGGCTGTCGTGAATGCGCCCAAGCACCTTTAAGTGCTCTGGGTTAAAGCTTTGCACGCCTATCGACAGCCGGTTGATGCCGGCCTCACGGAACGCTTCAAAGCGGCCCTGCTCGAGAGTGCCGGGATTTGCTTCCAGGGTAATTTCAGCATCTGCTGCAAATTTCAGCCGTAATTTAAGCTCGCGAAACAGATCCCTGTAAAAACCACCGCTCATCAGCGATGGCGTGCCACCGCCAATAAATACCGTTTGTATGACGCGGCCTGCGACCAGGCGTAAATCCTGATCGAGGTCGTCCAGCAGTGCCTTTAAATACGCGCGTTCAGGAATATCCCCGCTAATGGCATGGGAATTGAAATCGCAGTAGGGGCATTTGCGCACGCACCACGGTACGTGCAGATACAAGCTTAGAGCAGGCTCAACGGCTGCAGGTGTCGGGCTTAAGCTCAAGAGGCGTCCTGTAACTCGCGTTTCAGCTGATCGGTCATCATCGCCAGCGCCTGGCCGCGGTGGCTAAGCTGGCCTTTTTCTGCACGGCTTAGCTCGGCGGCGCTGCAGTTGCGTTCGGGCACAAAGAATATCGGGTCGTAACCAAAACCGCCGGCGCCTGAAGCCTGGCGCAGTATACTGCCGTGCCATTGGCCGTGGCACACCAGCGGGGTAGGGTCATCAGCGTGGCGCAAGTAAACCAGTACGCTGTGAAATTGGGCGTTGCGTTGGCCGTCAGGTACGTTTTCCATATTGGCCAACAAAGCATTCAGATTGTCGGTATCGCTAGCGGTGTCGCCGGCATAACGCGCGGAGCGCACGCCTGGTTGGCCGCCTAGGGCGTCTACAGCCAAACCGCTGTCGTCGGCCAATGCTGGCAGGCCGGTAATGCGGGCTGCATGGCGGGCTTTAAGAATGGCATTTTCAATAAAGGTGACCGCCGGTTCTTCAGCTTCACCCACGCCCAGTTTGCCTTGAGCAACGGGCGCCAGCCCCAAGGGGGCCAGAAGATCATTGAATTCTGCAATTTTGCCAGGGTTGTTGCTGGCAATAACCAATGTCTGGGGCATTGAAGGCTCAATTGTTAAAGGCTTAGTCGTTAAACAGGGCGTGGGAAAATCGTACCGGCAGTTCTTGATCGTGACCGTTTGGACGCGCGGTGAGATTGAACGTCAGCAATTCAGCCGTGCCGTACTGGTACGCGGCAATAAAGTATACCGCGTTGCCTTCCTGAATGCGGCGAAACGCCAGAAAGCGAACTTGTTGAATGTCGTTGGTAACTTGGCCTTCTACCTGGCCCGCTACCGGCGACAAGGTACCGTCGGCGTTGGTTTGCATAATGGCAACGTTCACAATGCCGATGCTTTTACTGCGCTGAAGATTGTTTTCTTTCGCAATTTCCGGCGTCAGAAATGTGCTGGGCAGCACGCTCCAGGAAACGGTGTATTCACCGAAATTCTTACTGTCGGCCTGGGCCAAGCCAGCAAAGCACAGCAGCACCAGCGCAAACGCCGAGTGCATAAAAACCGAGTGTTTGGCAATCATCATTGTAAATTCTCCCTGGTGATGCGGTAAATCGCGATTTCGCCCAGCAGGTTTGGCCACAAACGGGCCACCCAGCTGTTCTGATGCTGGCCGTCTACAACCTTGCGACTGGTGATGCGTATGCTTTTCTGGCGGCATAGAGCTTCAAAGTCCTGGAACGTACACAGCCGTATGTTGGGGGTGTTATACCACTTATACGGAAGCGCTTCGGATTCGGGCATGCGCCCGCTCAACGCCAATCCCCAACGCAAGCGCCAATGGGCAAAGTTGGGAAAGGTAACAATGCCTTCGTTGCCCAGACGCAGCATTTCGTCCAGCACTTTGTCGGGTCGGCGTACCGCTTGCAGGGCCTGGGTCATCAGCACGACATCGAAACTGTTGTTTTCAAAGTTGGCCAGCCCCTGGGTGTCGAGGTTTTGTTCTATTACTGATACGCCGCGGCTCATACAGTGTGTGATGTGCGCCGGATTAATCTCCAGGCCATAGCCGCTTGCGCCGCGTTCGCGCTGCAGAAAATCGAGCAGCGTGCCGTCACCGCAACCCAGATCCAATACGTGATGGCCCGGTTTTATCCACTGCTGGATAATTTCAAGATCGGCTCTCATGCTCCAACCTCCCGCGCAACACGGTCTATATAGGCGGTGAATACATCGGTATAACGTGGCGTGGGAATCAGAAACCCATCGTGACCCCAAGGGGCGTCAATTTCAGCGTAGCTGACTTTGCAGCGAGCGGCGATCATGGCTTTAACCAATTCTTCAGAGCGCTCTGGCGCAAAGCGCCAGTCGGTACTGAACGACAACACCAGAAATTCGCAGCGTGCGCCCTGCAGGGCTTTTGCCAGGTCACCGTCGAATTCGTAGGCGGGGTCGAAGTAGTCCAGGGCCTTGGTCATCAGCAGGTAGGTGTTGGCATCGAAGGATTCGGAAAAGCGTTCGCCCTGATAGCGCAGATAGCTTTCTACCTGAAATTCGGCGTCGTAGCCGAATTTGTAGGCTTCTTCGCGCAGCTCACGGCCAAACTTTTCGCCCATGGAAGCGTCAGATAAATAGGTAATGTGGCCCACCATGCGCGCCAGCATCAAACCGCGCCGGGGTAGTGTGAGATTGTCGCTGTAGCGCCCGGCGTGAAATTCTGGATCACTGGTAATGGCCTGTCGCGCTACCTCGTTAAAGGCGATGTTCTGAGCGCTCAGGCGCGGCGTTGACGCGATAACCGCCGCGTGGCGTATGCGCTCGGGGTAGGTAAGGCTCCATTGCAGTGCTTGCATGCCGCCCAGCGATCCGCCCACCACCGCCGCCCAGCATTCTATGCCGAGCTTGTCAGCCAGGCGCGCCTGGCTGTTGACCCAGTCAGTTACCGTGACAACTGGAAAGTCCGGGCCATACAGTGAGCCCGTGTCCGGGTTGATGCTGCTGGGGCCGGTGCTGCCGTGGCACCCTCCCAAATTGTTAAGGCTCACCACAAAAAAACGGCGGGTATCTATGGGCTTTCCGGGGCCAATACAACTGTCCCACCAGCCTGCTTTGCGTTCATCGGCGCTGTGATAACCGGCGGCGTGATGGTGGCCGCTGAGGGCATGACAAACCAAAATCGCATTGCTGGCGCTGGCATTCAGTTCGCCATAGGTTTCCACTACCAGCTCATAGCGGTTCAGCACCTTGCCGCAAGCAAGCTCCAGCGGTGTATCAAAATGGTAGGTCTGCGGGGTAACAATCCCAACAGAATCTGCGGGCAATGGATCAGGCATTGGCGCGACGACTTCCTGGCTAGAATCGAGAAATACGGATGCGCCAAAGAGGAGCGGCGCTCAAGCGTTTTAGTGTAAAGGCGGCAGCAGCGAGCTGCAACTGCCGCCGGGAAATCACATGGCGCTGGAGAGCTTAACCGCTTTTTGCTGAGAGAAGGTGGGTGCGGGCTTGCGAATTTGCCGGTGTATGGCCTCAGCCAGTTCAAGTTGGCGCTGCAGATCGCTGATGGCATCCTCGAGGCGCTTTGTTTCGGCACGGCCGTGGCGATCATTGTGCGCCAACTCCTTTAACCGTCCGATTTGATGTTGCAGCAGTTGTTTTTGCTCAAGTGTGTACTGCATCACCGGCAGCAGCGCTTGTCGCGGCCAGCGTTCCGCGTCTTGTTGTGCCATTAGGTACAGATTACGCACTTCGTTAATCATCAGGTTGGAAAACCGCCGCACCAGCACTGACTGTTCGGTGAGCAAATTGCGGGGATTGTTGCGAAAGCGCTCCGATTTCTGTCGCAGCTTGCGGATGGCGATTACATGACGGCCAGCCGGAAAGGGTGCTGGCTCTATGTGGCGAGCGCCAGGGTCATCGCTGTAGCGCTTGTAAATGGCAGTCACCATGCGCTCTGCCAGCCTGCTTTCGGTCAGCAGGTGGGAGAGGTCGCCTTCCAAACCGTCAAAAAACTGATCTATTGCCCGGTTCATACCCACTGTGGTCCAGCTTTTGGACATGTTTTCGCGTACCCGGGTCACTTGGGTTTCAAAGTGTGTCGCGGCCACCAACTCTTGCAGGGTCACGCCCTGGGCCTCTACCAGGCGGCGACTTGAACGCAGAATGATCAGTTTTTTATAATAGTACTCGTATTCAGTCTGGGTTTTTTCAGCCAGCCGCTTCAGGTGGGCTTTGTCGGGCGTGGGCCCGCTGTAAGCCTGCTGTTCCTCACGCAGCGTGCCCAGCTGGCTATGAAGTGCGGCCTGGCTGTTTTGAAGCATGCCGAGTAGATCATTGATAAGGCTGCCGGTAATCAGCTTTTCCTTATGCGCCAGAATGCGCTGAATGATCAGTTCTTCAAGTTGCTCAATTCCCGAGCGTTGGAACAATTCAAAATCGTTTTTTACGCGCCCGACCAAGCCCTGTTTGGCTGATACAGGTATTACATCCTGTGGTTGAATGCCTAAATGGTCGGCGCTGTAATTGCGAACCCTTTCGATGGCTTGTAGGGTGCTTGCTTCACCTTGAAGCTCGTCCCACAGCACATCTATCTTATTCATCACCGCAAAGCGACCGGCGCGGTGATCGGCTTGGTCGGTGGCAATAAAGTCACGCCAGATGGCCAGATCGCTAGCGGTTACGCCGGTGTCGGCGCTGAGAACGAATATTATGGCGTGGGCTTTTGGCAACAGGCTGATGGTCAGTTCCGGTTCGGAGCCCAAGGCGTTCAGGCCAGGAGTGTCCAGAATGCGCAGGCCGCGTTCAAACAGCGGGTGGCGAATGCTGATCTGCGCGTTCCGCCATGCCGGTATCAGAACCTGACCGGGATTGGCACGGTCGAGTTCTAGCATTTGCTCGTCGAAGCCCAACATGCGTGCTGAAGTCGGCGTTACGCTTTTTACTCGGGCCACTTCTTCTAATATCTGACGCATTTGGTCCGGGTTTTCCGGATCCAGCTGATGCTTTAACCAGCGCTCGGGCTGGGCGCGCAGCTGCTGCAATGAAAGTTCACCCACGCGGGTTTCTATGGGCAGCAGCAGTAAATAGTTTTCCTGGTGGTTGCGGTCAAAAAAAAGCTCGGTAGGGCACATCGTGGTGCGCCCAGCCTGGGAGGGCAGCATGCGCTGACCGAAATCGGAAAAGAACAGAGCGTTGATGAGCTCGGTTTTACCACGGGAATATTCGCCAACAAAGGCGATGGTCAGCTCGTCTTCCACCAGAAGCCGCAGGCCTTCATGAATACGCTCACTGATGTCGTCAGAATAAAGCCGGTTATCCTGCAGCCACAAACGATAGCGGCCAATCTGTCGAATCAGCTCTTTTTTCCAGCTGTGGTAAATCTCTACCTGGTGAGACAGCGCCCCGTGAGGTGTCATCGCAGAGTCCTTGAGCATGTTCGAGCCGCACCGGAACGAAAGGCGAAGAGCCATGGCGCATGAGCTTTAATGGTACTACTGACACGGGCAAAATATGTAGCCCAACAAGCGACATTTTATTTTGCAAAAATGATTAAGTCGGTAGGAATAGAGCGTTAAAAATAAAAAAGCCCGCAAAATCAGCAGATTGATTCAACGGGCCGGTGTGACGTTGCGGGTTTTTTGATTGTTATGAAATGTAATTATGAGACTTGGGTTACATTCCTGCCAACAGCGCCGGCATGCCGGTGGCGACCTTCATGTGATCAATCATCACAGTAATCACCTGCAGTATCAGAAATACAATAATGGGTGACAGGTCCAGGCCGCCCAGTGATGGCACCACTTTTCGCACCGGACGCATGACCGGTTCGGTAATCTGAGCCACCAACTGTATCGCCGGGTGGCTACTGCCGGGTGCGATCCAGCTGATAACCACCACGGCAATCACCGCCCAGAAATACAGAGATGCTACCAGACCCGCCACGTTCAACACGGACCAGGACAACAGCCACGCCGGATTGAACAGCGCTGCGCCGGCATCATACAGCAGTAATACCAAGGTAAAGGTGATGGCCTGAATCAGTATGGTCAGCACGATAGCTGCACCGTCAATACCGCCCCAGCCGGGAATTACCTTGCGCACAACACGCAGCGGCGGATTGGTGACCTTCACCACGAACTGCGAAATGGGATTGTAAAAATCGGCTCGCGCCAGCTGCAGCAAAAACCTCAGCAGTACTAAGGTCATGTAAAACGACGACGCGATCGACAAAATTGTGAGCAGAATCTTCGGCAGCATCAGCGGGTGTCTCCGTTTGCTATGGTTATTTACCGGCCAGTTCTTTGGCCATTTCCTGAGAGCGGGTATAGGCCGCTGAGTAGGCTTTTTGCACCAGTTCGCGCAAACCACCTTGCTCGAACCTATTCACTGCCTGCTCGGTAGTGCCACCGGGTGACATCACATTACGCTTCAGTTGCGCCGGTTCCAGGTCACTGCGAGCCGCCATTTCTGCGGCACCTGCCATGGTTTGGATGGCCAGTTCGCGAGCTGTTTCTGCCGCCATGCCAGCGTTAGTGGCGGCTTCTTCCAGAGCTTCCAGCATCAAGAAAAAATAGGCAGGGCCGCTGCCAGACAATGCGGTTACCGCGTGCAGTTGTTCTTCCTGCTGCACCCAGGTGGCAGAACCTACGCTGTCAAAAATGGCCGTAACGTCGTTTTTTTGCTGTTCGCTGACCCGCGAGTTGGCAAACAGGCCCGCGGCACCTTTGCCCACCAGCGACGGCGTATTGGGCATTACCCGTACCATGGGTACGCCACCGCCAAGCCATCCGTCAATCGTGTCGGCGGTCAGGCCAGCTGCGATTGAAACTATTAATGGCCGGGTATTACGCACCACCGCGGCAATATCTTCACACACGCTGGCCATTACCTGCGGCTTTACCGCCAATACGACAATGTCAGATTGTTGGGCGCAGTAGCGGTTGTCGGTGGTTACGCTGATGCCGAAACGTTTGCGCAAGCCTTGCAAATGCTCGTCGTCTGGGGCGCTGACCCAAATTCCGCCGGCTTTGTAACCGTTATCCAGCATGCCGCCAATAATGGCGCTGGCCATATTACCGGCACCGATAAATGAAATGGTCGGTGATTTGCTCAATATTCACTCCAGGGTTTGACCCAATCGAAAAAATGGTTGTGCCTGTTGCGGATCATAACAGGAACCGATGTTTTCAGCTCATTTGCTGGCGTGGACCAAACACGGCGGTGCCTACTCTTACCCAAGTTGAGCCTTCGCCAATCGCCAGCTCCAGATCGTCAGACATACCCATAGACAAGGTGTCCAGCGGCCCGGCACCGGGCTGGTCCTGGCGTAACTGGGTCAAGGCATTGTTCATGGCCCGAAAGCTCTCGCGCAAAGCAGCTTCTCCGCGCTCGGGGTCTGGAATCGCCATAAGCCCACGCAATGTCAGTTGCGGTAGTTCGGCAATCGCCGCTGCCAGCGCCGGCAGTTCGTCCAGCGAGCAGCCGGATTTGCTGGGTTCATTATCAATATTAACCTGTAGGCAAATATTCAAGGGGGGCAAGGCAGTGTCGCGCTGGTCGTTAAGGCGGCGGGCTATTTTCAGGCGTTCAACACTGTGTACCCAGCAAAACGCAGAAGCTATTTGTGCGGTTTTGTTGGATTGAATCGGCCCTATGAAATGCCAGCGTAACTCCGGTATATCCTGTAGGTTCGCTATTTTATCCAGAGCTTCTTGCAGATAGTTTTCACCGAAATCCTGCTGGCCTGCCGCCACGGCTTCGCGCAACTCGTCTGCCTGGCGGGTTTTACTAACCGCCAACAAGCGCACAGAACTGGGCTTTCGCCCCGCTTGTAGTGTTGCTTTTTCGATGCGCTGGGTTACGCTCTTGATGTTGTCTGCTATGCTGCTCATGGTGTGAAATCGCTCTGCTTGTACAGCTTCAGGTAGCGTTACACGTTACCCGCAGGTCACTGAAATGCCAAGTGATCACCGGTCTTGGTGTGCCGGTTACGGCAGCCGGCGAAAAAGAAAACTCCCGGGGAATTCTATGGATATTACCGAACTGCTTGCCTTTTCGGCGAAACAGGGCGCTTCAGACTTGCACCTTTCTGCTGGCTTGCCGCCGATGATTCGTGTGGACGGTGATGTACGCCGTATTAACCTGCCTCCTTTGCCACATAAGGAAGTGCACGGTCTGATTTACGACATCATGAATGACAAGCAGCGTAAAGACTACGAAGAGTTTTTGGAAACCGATTTCTCGTTCGAAGTGGCCGGGGTTGCCCGTTTCCGGGTTAACGCCTTTAACCAGAATCGCGGTTCCGGTGCGGTGTTCCGGACGATCCCCTCGAAAGTGCTGTCCATGGAAGACCTAGGCATGGGACAGGTGTTCAAAGACATTTGCGCGGTGCCACGGGGGTTGGTTCTGGTAACCGGGCCCACCGGTTCTGGCAAGTCCACCACGCTGGCGGCCATGGTAGACCACATCAACGACCACCGTTACGAACACATATTGACCATTGAAGATCCCATTGAGTTCGTGCACGAGTCCAAAAAGTGCCTGGTTAACCAGCGCGAAGTGCACCGCGACACCTTGGGCTTCAATGAAGCGCTGCGCTCGGCGCTGCGGGAAGACCCGGACATTATTCTGGTGGGCGAGTTGCGTGACCTTGAAACGATTCGTTTGGCGCTGACCGCCGCTGAAACCGGCCATTTAGTATTCGGCACCCTGCACACCACGTCGGCGGCAAAAACCATTGACCGGGTGGTTGACGTGTTTCCGGCCCAGGAAAAATCCATGGTACGGTCGATGCTGTCTGAATCTTTACAGGCGGTTATCTCGCAAACCCTGATGAAGAAGATGGGCGGCGGGCGTATTGCTGCTCACGAAATCATGATTGGCACCTCGGCTATTCGCAACTTGATCCGTGAAGACAAAATCGCGCAGATGTATTCGTCGATACAGACCGGTGGCTCGCTGGGCATGCAGACCCTGGACCAGTGTCTGGAACGCCTGTTGCAAAAGGGCCTTATTTCTCGCGATCAGGCGCGCTTGAAAGCAAAAATGCCCGATGCCTTTTAATCCTGACAGGATCTTCGCTGGCTGATACAAAACGACTCGGGTGCTTGGGCGCGCCCAACAAAAGGTGATGAAGATGGAATTTGAAAAGCTACTGCGGCTGATGGTTGAGAAAGGCGGCTCGGACTTGTTCATTACCGCCGGCGTTGCGCCCAGTATGAAAGTGAACGGTAAAGTGTGGCCTGTCACAAAGACCGCCCTAACACCCGATATGACCCGTGAGATGGTTTACGGTGCCATGAGCGACAAGCAACGCGCCGAGTTTGATGAAAGCCACGAGTGTAACTTCGCCATCAGCGCCCGTGGCATTGGTCGCTTTCGGGTTAGCGCGTTTTTTCAGCGCAATCAGTGCGGTATGGTGCTGCGTCGTATTGAAGTAAAGATACCGGAAATCGACGATCTTTCACTGCCCGACATCGTTAAAGAGCTGGCTATGACCAAGCGCGGGCTGATCATGTTTGTCGGCGCCACCGGCACGGGCAAATCCACCTCGTTGGCTGCGATGATTGGCTTCCGCAACCACAACAGCCGCGGCCATATCATTTCTATTGAAGACCCGATTGAGTTTATACACCAACATCAGGGTTGCATTGTGACCCAGCGCGAAGTGGGCATAGATACTGCCAGCTTTGAAGTGGCGTTGAAAAACACGCTGCGCCAGGCGCCAGATGTGATTTTGATTGGTGAGGTGCGAACCCGCCAGACCATGGAATATTCAGTACAGTTCGCCGAAACCGGGCACTTGTGCCTGGCGACTCTGCACGCCAACAACGCCAACCAGGCGCTGGACCGGATTATCCAGTTTTTTCCACCCGAACAGCACGGCCAAATCTGGATGGACCTGTCGCTGAACCTTCGCGCTATTGTTGCGCAGCAACTGGTGCCCACGCCAGACGGCAAGGGCCGGAAAGCGGTTATTGAAGTGCTGATCAATACGCCGCTGGCGGCTGACCTGATTCGCAAAGGCGAAGTGCACAAGCTCAAAGACCTGATGGCCAAATCCAACGAAATTGGTATGCGCACTTTTGATCAGGCGCTGTATGAGCTGTATTCCGAAGGTTCCGTGACTTATGAAGATGCCTTGGCACATGCTGACTCACCCAACGATTTGCGTTTGATGATAAAGCTTGGAACCGACGCCAAAGGGGTGGACAAGTTGTCGTCTTCGGTGGATAAGCTGACCATTCAGCAGGACTGAAGCACTAAGACAAACGTCTTGGTGCAGGTGTTATAAGCAATTGATGGTAATTGCAATTGTGACGGCCGTAACCACCTGAGTATACTTCGGCCGTTCATAATCAGGAGACGTCAAAAAATGAAATCAACCCGTCTTGTCCTTGCTATCCGCCTGACCACTCTGGCTGCCATTGCTGCGCCCGCGACTGTTTTTGCCGGTGGTTTTTCCCTGAACGAGCAAAGCGCCAGTGCTATGGGTGTGGCGAATGCGGGTGCCGCAGCAAATCCCGAGAATGCATCCACGGTGTTCTTTAACCCGGCGGGTATGAGCCAGTTGAAAGGGACCAATCTTTCATTTGGTGTGGCCGTTCTAGACATCGATGCTGAAGCTAAGGGCGGCAGCACCAGTGCAACCGACGCATTAGGCGATCCCGTTAAGGGCTCGGGCGGTGGCGATATTGCTGACCCGGCGGTGCTGCCCAATTTTTTTATAACTCACGAAGTGAACGATTCTATCGATGTGGGTTTCGGTATCCATGCGCCTTACGGGTTGGCGGCGGACTACGATGACGATTTTGTTGGCCGCTACTTTGCTGACAAAACCGAGCTGACAGCGATTTCGTTTACCCCTTCTATCGCTGTCAATAATGGCAAAGGTCTTTCAATGGGCCTGGGCATCAACATCATGTATGCGGAAGCTCGTTTGACAAAGTTCCAAGACATTAGGGCAGGGCTTGCAGCGCAATCTAATGACGCTACGGCTCGCGTACTGGCAAAAAACTACGAAGCAGCTTACGGGGCACCTTATTCTGATATTAACGGTGATGATATCGCCGTTAACTTTCGCGTTGGCTTTTTGTATGAACTATCTGACCGCACTCAATTTGGCCTGACGGCACAAACCGGAACCGAGTTTGAGTTGAAAGGCGATGCCGAAATAAGTAGGTTTCCTAAGCAGCAAACACCAGGCGTATTTGTGCCGATCACTTTGAAAGAAGCGGCCAGTGTACCGCTGGCCATTCCAGAGAGCATTACCGTAGGTGCTCGCCATCAGCTGAATGAGTCAGTGACCGTGCTTGCCGGCGCTACTTACGCGCGCTGGAGCCGGTTCGAGGGCCTTGACGTGTTCAGCACGGAAGGCGACGGTGGCCAGATATCTCAGGCTCTTGGGCGCACCGGTGATAAACCGCTCAGCCACGTTACTGAAAAATGGCAGAATACCTGGCAGTTCAACGTGGGCGGAATCTGGCAAGCTACGCCTGCATGGGCGTTCAAGGCGGGCTATGCGTGGGATGAATCGCCGGTTGGCGAATTTGTAACCGCGCGCGTTCCTTCATCAGACCGTCATTGGCTGACTCTGGGTACTCAGTGGAAAGACGCGCAAAGCGGCTGGACCGTGGATGCGGCCGTGGGCACTCTGTTGTTCACAGACGATCCGAAGATTAACGAATTCGTTTATCAGTATGATGCTCCTAGCCAGAAAGATCCGGCTGCGGGTAAGTCTAACTACAAAGGCGAATACGAGCTCGACGCCTGGAGTGCTTCACTACAAATCAGTAAAGCCTTCTAACGTCTGATTTGAAAGAAAGAACGGCAAACCGATTTAATCCGCCTGCCGCAGTGACAAAAATGCCCGCTTGAGCTCGCACTCAGCGGGCGTTTTTCGTTAGTGGGCCTGATCCCAGTTATCACCCACGCCGGCCTCCACCAGCAAGGGTACAGCGAGTTTCGCAGCGCCCGACATGCGCCTGATCAGTCCTTCGCGCACCGCTTCTACCGCGTCTTCTTTTACTTCGATGATCAGTTCATCGTGTACCTGCATGGTCATGCGAGCGCTGTCCCGGTATTCGGCCAGTAGCCAGCGTTCCACCTCAATCATCGCGAACTTGATAATGTCGGCAGCAGTACCTTGCATGGGCGCATTAATCGCGGTGCGCTCGGCTGCCTGCTGCAGTTGCTTGTTGCGTGCGTTGATCTCGGGCAGGTACAAGCGCCGGCCAAACAGAGTTTCCACGTAGCCGTCTTCGTGGGCCTGTTTGCGAATGTTGTCCATGTATGTCAGTACGCCGGGGTAGCGTTCGAAATAGCGGTCGATGTACTGCTGTGCCACTTTGCGCTCGACGTCCAGCTGCCGCGCCAGGCCAAACGCCGACATGCCGTAAATCAGTCCAAAGTTGATGGCTTTGGCGCTACGCCGCTGGTCGGTGTTCACTTCTTCTAGCGTGACCCCAAACACTTCTGCTGCGGTGGCTTTGTGAATGTCTTCGCCCTTGGCAAACGCGGTTAGCAAGCCTTTGTCTTTGGACAGGTGCGCCATAATGCGCAGTTCAATTTGGGAATAGTCCGCGGCCAGCAGCTTGTAGCCTTTCTCGGCGATAAACGCCTGGCGAATGCGCCGGCCCTGCTCGCTGCGAATGGGTATGTTCTGCAGGTTGGGTTCTGACGATGATAGGCGCCCGGTGGCCGTGACTGCTTGATGGTAAGACGTGTGCACGCGTCCGGTGCGATGGTGGATCAGCTCTGGCAGGGTGTCTGTGTAGGTGGATTTGAGCTTGCTCAGGCTGCGGTGTTCCAACAGCAGCCTTGGCAGTTCGTGGCTGTGGGCCAGTTCCTGCAGCACCGGTTCGGCCGTTGAGGGCGTACCCTTGGGCGTTTTTTTGAGAACGGGCAAACCCAGCTTTTCATAAAAAATAACCTGCAGCTGTTTTGGCGAGCCCAGGTTGAAGGTCTCCCCGGCGGCTTCATACGCGGCTGTTTCCAGTTCGGCCATGCGTTCAGCCAGTTCCTGGCTGTGCTGGCGCAGTGTGCTGGCGCTGATCAGCGTGCCCCTTTGCTCCATGCGCGACAGCACCGGTACCAAGGGCAAATCAATGTCTTCATACACCGACTGCAGCTTACCGGTGGCGGCTAGTTGCGGGCGCAGTGCCTGATGTAAGCGAAGGGTGATGTCGGCGTCTTCGGCGGCGTAGGGGCCGGCTTTATCAAGCTCCAGCTGGTTGAACGTCAGCTGTTTGGCACCTTTGCCTGCCAGGGATTCAAAGGTTGTGGTTTCCTCGCCCAGATAATGCAGGGCCAGGGCGTCCATATTGTGGCGTGAAGACACCGAGTTCAGCACGTAGGATTGCACCATGGTGTCTTCGGCAATGCCTTCCAGGCAGATGTCGTGGTTGGCCAGCACGTTTTTGTCGTACTTCAGATTTTGCCCGACTTTTTTATGGTCGGGGCTTTCCAGTAGAGGTTTGAGCTGGGCCAGCACCGTGTCGCGGTCCAGCTGTTCGGGCGCGCCCATGTAGTCGTGGCAAAAGGGCACGTAGGCTGCTTCAAACGGTTGTACCGCAAACGATACGCCCACAACCTCTGCAGCCATGTATTTCAGGCTGGTGGTTTCGGTGTCAAAGGCAAACAGTTCTGCGGCTTTTAAGCGCTCTATCCATTCATCCAGTTCTGCCTGGTCGGTAATAATGCTGTAGTGCTTGTCACGGGGCTGAGTGGGTTCACCAGGGCTGCTTTGATGTGCAGTGCTATTATCTGACGTGCTCTGATCAGACGTGCTTTGATCAACACCGGACTGCGCAGCAGCAGGCCCGGCGGTTTGGGGGCCTGAGTTTTCGAGTTCGTTGATCCAGCTGCGCAACTCGTATTCGCGGAACAGCTCCAGCAGTGCGCTGTTGTTCTGCTCGCGTTCCTGCAGATCTTCCAGTCCGAACGCCAGCTCTACGTCCAGTTTGATGGTGGCCAGTATCCGGCTCAAGGGCAGGGTTTCCCTGGCATCCCGCAGGTATTCCCCAACCTTGCCTTTGATGTCATCGGCATTGGCCATCAAGTTGTCGATATTCTGGTATTCCTGCAGCCATTTTACCGCGGTTTTCGGGCCGCACTTGTTCACGCCCGGTATGTTATCCACCTTGTCGCCCATCAGCGCCAGATAATCGATGATCTGCGCCGGTGTTACGCCAAACTTTTCTTCAACGCCCGCTGCGTCCATGTGGGTGTTGGTCATGGTGTTGATCAGCGTTACGTGCGCGCTTACCAGCTGTGCCATGTCTTTGTCGCCCGTTGACACCACCACATCGATGCCCTTGCTGGTGGCCTCGTGGGCCAGGGTGCCAATCACGTCATCGGCTTCCACGCCATCCACAATCAGCAACGGCAGGCCCATGTGCCTGACAATCTGGTGAATGGGTTCAATCTGTACGGCCAGGTCTTCAGGCATGGGTGGGCGGTTTGCTTTGTAATCCGCATACAGGTCGTTGCGAAAGGTTTTGCCCTTGGCATCGAACACCACCACAATTTTGGAGCCGGGGAAGTCCAGGTCTATCCGGCGTATCATGGCAATAACGCCCTTGATGGCCCCGGTTGGGTGGTTTTTGCTGGTCATCAGTGGTGGAAGTGCGTGGTAAGCGCGGAAAAGATAAGAGGAACCGTCTACAAGAACCACGGGTGGAGTGTGTTGTTCAGTCATAGCTGCCTGTGCCTGCAATCGTATTGAAGCGTGGGTTGCCTTGTGTAACTCTTATGGTAACAAGTAAGGCAATGGTAAAAAGTTCGGCAATGATAAAAAATACTGCGATTATTTCGGGTGCAAAACCAGCTTGAAAAAGCCAGCAAATCGGCAATAAGCGCATCATAAACAGATCGTCAAAAGGGTATCACGAAAATGAAAAGAATCATTTTACCACTTGTGTTGTTGGCCTGGCCGTTAGCGACCGTTGTTGCCCAGGAAACCGGTAATCTGGACGACACCATTGTAGAAACACCAAAACAGCCTGTGATCATATCGGACTATCAGCCGTCTAACGCCGGCACCCAGATTGTTATCCGCAGCGGCGAAAAAGAGGTGTATTACGAGTACCGGGTGAATGGTCAGGTGATGGAAATAAAAGTTGTGCCTCAAGTAGGGCCGGAGTACTACCTGGTGCCTGCCGACGGTGGCTGGGCCCGTGAAAGTGAATCCGGCATGCTCGTGCCAAGCTGGGTGCTGTTCCGCTGGTAGTGATGAATGCGTCGTCAACCCGGCTGGCAGAATAATTTTTGAACGATTTTTAGTTTTAGTGTGAACACTCTAACTTTTCTCCCTAATCTACACCCATAGATCGAAAACACTTTTGATCAACAAGCGCAGCACAGGAGAACTACCATGGGTGTACTTACCACTTATCAGCAACAGCTTCAGGATATGGTTAACAAGGGTATCGACGCCGCTGAAAAGCAGCAGAAGCGTTTATCTGCCAAGCCTTTTGACATGGCTGAAAAGCTGGAAGAAAGCGCTCGCACTCACAGCGTAAAATCCCTTCGTAAGAGCTATTACGGCTACAGTGAAAATGTATTTGACCAATTGCGCGAACTGAACGGCATGGTTGGTGAATTCACCTCCCAGCTGATCTCGCGCGTTGAAAAGCAAGTAACTGAAGGCGCTGATGTCGTAGAAGAAGGCGCAGTCGATGTTGTTGCCGCAGCAGAAGATGTAAAAGCAGCTGTTGAGCCCACCAAGTCGGCACGCAAGAGCACCCCGAACAAAGCCAAAGCCGCTCCTGTAGCCGCTGCCAAGGTGGATAAAGCTGAAGACAGCAAAGAAGTAAAAGCGAAAGAAGTTGAGCCGGCCAAAGCCAGCGATGCGAAAACTGAAGAAACGGCTTCTGCCTGATTGCGTTCAGCGGCCCATGCTCACCAAGAGCGTGGGCCGGTTGAAATCGGCGAATGCCAATAAAGAAGGAAGGCTATTTTAGTCTTCCTTCTTTTTGTCGGTTAATTGTTGCAGCCGGCGAATATCTATTTCGTAAATTTCCTGTTGGGTCTGAATGTCTTGGGTCTGGCTTTCAATTTCCTGTTCAATATCCAGAATCTGAGCTTCCAGTCGACGAATTTTCTCCAAGGCTGCCTCGGGAATTTTTCGCCCAGAGCGTTCCAGATCGGCGGCGCGACTTTGTTCGGCGTTTAACTGCCCGGAGATGACCGTAATATTGCCTTTTTTCAGGCTGATCAGCCCTTTCAGCTCACGAATTTTCCGGTTCATAGCGCTGCGCGCCTGATCTGGATGGCTGAAGCGCTTTAGCAGTTTTAGGTCCTGTTCGCGTTGCAGCTTCAGGGCGTCTTGGCGTTGTTGCTCGGCACTGCGTTCGGCCAGCTCCTGTTCTGTAGGGGCGGGCGCAATAATGGTAACGACACGCCCATTGCTGTTGAGAATGTCATAGCCGCGTTGCGTTGCTTTCTGCGGAATGCTGCTGCCAATGACCACCTGGCCGTTTTCATCCGTATATCGGTACATGCCGGCGTGGGCCGACGTAGCACTGATGCCACAGGTGCCAATCAAGCTGAGCATGAGGAGTGAAGCGGTCAGGTGTTTTGCCATTCGTCAAACTCCGTAAGATTCCCGGTAGCGCGTTACCGCATCAGCGTGTTGGCCGAAGGCGGGGTTGAGACTGATGTAGTCTAGTACCTGGTCGAGCCCGATAATGCTGACCACGGGTATAGCGAACTGCTGTTCTACTTCCTGGATGGCAGACAAATTGCCTTTGCCTTTTTCCTGGCGGTCCAGAGCGATCAGTACACCGGCGGGTTCAGCCCCCGCCTGATGGATAATCTCAATTGCTTCGCGAATAGCGGTGCCAGCGGTAATGACATCATCTATAATCAGTACCCTACCATTTAGGGGCGCACCGACGATGCTTCCGCCTTCACCGTGATCTTTCTTTTCCTTACGGTTAAAGGCAAATGGTTTATTGTTACCAGCTTCTGCTAACGCCATAGCCGTTACGGTAGCCAACGGGATGCCCTTATAGGCGGGCCCGAAAATAATGTCATAATTCAGAGCGCTGCGGTTAATGGCTGCAGCGTAGGCTTGGCTTAACTGTAGAAGATCATTACCGGTATTGAACAGGCCCGCGTTAAAAAAGTAGGGGCTGATGCGACCGGATTTGAGTGTAAATTTGCCAAAACGCAGCACATTTCGCTGTATGGCAAACTCGATGAAATTTTTCTGATAATCATGCATGGCGCGGCTTCTAGGGCTGTTGGTCTTTAAAATCTGCTTAAAATCGGTATCATACACACAAACCGAATCAGGGAATACGTATGCGGGTAGTATCAATCAGCGTCAACGGTCTTGAACAGGCTGTTGAAAAAGGGTTTTTTGACTGGATAGCAGGGCAAGATGCCGACGTTATCTGCGTTCAGGACCACCGCATGCGCGCCTACGAGGTTGAAGACCGCCAGCTGGTGCCAGAAGGCTACCAGGCCTATTTTATTGACGGCGAAAACAATGAAGATGGCGGTGTTGGAATTTACACCCGTCACTTCCCTAAAGCCATCATGTATGGCTTTGCCAATGAGCAGGCCGACCGCGAAGGTCGGTTTATTCAGGCTGACTTCGACAAGGTGTCCGTCGCCAGCGTGCTGGCGCCATGCGCCCTTGGCTTGGAAGACGACCCGATTGGTGATGATGATCTGACCGTTCTGGATCACAAAGACGATTTCATGGACGCGTTTGCCGTACACATGCAAAAAACCCTGCGTAAACGCCGACAGTTTATTGTGTGTGCCAATTTGCAAAGTGCTCATCACGTTACCGACGCCAGTTCGCGCTATCACAAATTGGACGTATCCGGCTTTCTGCCTCACGAGCGTGCGTGGCTAGACCGCCTGTTCGACGAAATGGGCAGCATTGATGCGTTCCGTGATATTAACAAACAAAGCAATCAGTTTACCTGGTGGCCAGAGTGGGCTTCAGGTTGGCGCAAGCAGTCGGGTATTCGGGTGGATTATCAGATCGCTACGCCGGGTATTCGCAAGACCATTCAAGACGGCTGGATTGATGATGACACCCGTTTTTCTGACCATGCGCCGGTGGTGATGGATTACGACATCGAAATTGGATTTTAGGTTGACCTTGAACATCGGGGACGAATTTAAAATCCGTCCCCGATTTGGATCAAATCTCTGGCCCTCGACACCCAGGGTTTTGAGTTAGCCGTTAAGCGCTTCGTTCTGCAGCGCAAATAACGTTTCAATACCCTGTTTTGCCAGCACCAGCATGCTGTCCAGTTCTTCCTGAACGAAAGGCGCGCCTTCTGCCGTGCCCTGAATTTCGATAAAGCCGCCTTTATCCGTCATCACCACGTTCATGTCAGTTTCCGCAACCGAATCTTCCGGGTAGTCCAGATCCACAACCGGTTTGCCTTTGAAAATGCCGACGGATACCGCGGCAACCATCTGTTTCAACGGTGATTTCTTCAGGCGTTTTTGCGCCACTAGGAAATTCAGCGCGTCTACTAGCGCTACGCAGCCACCAGTTATGGCGGCAGTGCGGGTGCCTCCGTCGGCTTGAATAACATCGCAATCGATGGTGATGGTGTGCTCGCCCAGAGCTTTCAGGTCAACCGCAGCGCGTAGAGAGCGGCCAATCAGGCGCTGGATTTCAACCGTGCGGCCACCCTGTTTGCCGCGGGCTGCTTCGCGGCCCATGCGGCTGTTGGTTGAGCGGGGCAGCATGCCGTATTCCGCGGTAATCCAGCCCTGGCCTTCGCCGCGCAAAAACGGCGGCACCTTGTTTTCCACCGATGCCGTACAAATCACCTTGGTGTCGCCGAACTCGATCAGCACCGAGCCTTCGGCGTGACGGGTGTAGTTACGGGTAATGCGAATGTCTCTGGGTTGTTCGGGGGTTCTGCCACTGGGTCGCATATAAAAAATTCCTGATGGGTTAATGAGCAGCGTGCCTGGGTTGCAGGCCTGCTTGTGCAAATGAATGGGCGCGCAGTATAGCACGGCCGTGCCGGCTTCCGACCCGCCAGGCCCAAGCGGTGTGGTGCCGCCACAGAATACGCTTGCTGCGGTTCGCCGCTCGGCGCTCTAGCCTGATAGACTCTATAAAAGCTTGGCTGAACAGGCCGATAAACTTATGCCGGAGCGACCATGATTCGAAGTATGACTGCCTTTGCGCGCCAGGAAACTCGTGGAGCCTGGGGTGTACTGACCTGCGAAATTCGTACCGTTAACCATCGCTACCTGGAGCCGTCATTCCGCTTGCCGGAGTGCCTGCGAGAGCTGGAAAACGATTTTCGCGAACAGCTGCGCAAACAACTGAAGCGCGGCAAGGTAGACGTGAGCCTTCGCCTGCACGCCAGCGACCAGGCCCAACACAGCTTCGCCATTAATGAGCCGCTCACCCAGGCGTTGAACGACGCGGCCAAGCGCATTAGCCGGATTCTGGACAACCCTGCCCACATCAGTGCGCTGGATATATTGCGCTGGCCAGGTGTTATGGCAACGCCCGAGCAGGATTACACCGAGGCCAAAGCCGCCGCGGCCAGTCTGTTTGAGCAAACCATAAACGAACTGATAGCCGCAAGAACACGCGAAGGCGAGCGCTTGCTGGCTATATTGGAACAGCGTCTGGTCGCCATACACGTCCAAGTGGCTGACGTGCGTAAGCGCATGCCGCAGCTGCTTCAGGCTCAGGAGCAACAGCTGCGCGAACGCTTTGAAAAAGCCAAAATAGAGCTCGACCCGGAACGTATAGCTCAGGAAATGGTGATGCTGGCGCAAAAAAGCGATGTCGCCGAAGAACTGGATCGGCTGGACGCCCACGTGGCCGAAGTTCGCGATACCCTGGCCAGTGAAGACGCCGTCGGCCGACGCCTGGATTTTTTGATGCAAGAGCTGAACCGCGAAGCCAATACCTTGAGCAGCAAAAGCATTGACGCCGGCCTGACCCGCGCCGCGGTGGACCTGAAAGTGTGGATTGAGCAGTTGCGGGAGCAGGTGCAGAACATAGAGTGATATCCCTGGGGTTTTCGCTTATCAATAAAGCGTGAAGTAAGCCCGGTGTATGACAGTGGGGAGTGAACGCATGAGTGCACCGGTTCAATTTGATGATAACTGTGGCGCAGGTGATAGCCGGCACGTTTTTGAGGCGATTGCGGCAGACTTACTGGAGAAAGGCTACAGCATTAAACCCAATGCCGTTCCAACTCCTCTATTAGGCGGGCTTTGGCAACAGCTGCGTGGCATGCCACGCCACCAGTTTGATCCCGCCGGTGTAGGGCGCCAGCAAGCTCACACAGTCAACAGCTTTATCCGCAGCGACGCCATAAGCTGGATAGAGCGCGACACGGCTGCGGGCGAGGATTGGCTGAACTGGGCCGCCGAGTTGCAGCAGTATCTTAATCGCCGCTTATTTCTCGGCTTATTTTCCTTTGAAAGTCATTTTTCGCACTACGCGCCGGGTGATTTCTATAAAAAGCATCTGGATGCTTTCAGCGGGCAATCAAACCGGGTGTTGTCGGTGGTGCTGTATCTGAACCCGGACTGGGTGCCGGGCGATGGCGGCGAGTTGGCCCTTTATCACAGCGATCAGAGCCATGATGGTGAACGGAGCCAGAGCATGCTCAAAGTGACCCCCTGCATGGGCACTCTGGTGGCCTTCCTTAGCGAAGAATTTCCCCACGAAGTCCTCCCTACCAAGCGCGACCGCTACGCCATAGCCGGCTGGTTTCGGGTGAACACCACCAGCACGAAGTGGGCAGCCCCGCCGGATTAGAACTTCATTGGTTTGCTCTTTAACCGGTTTTTCCCCGATTACGATTACGCCGGCAGCGTTCCGAGCAATGCACTACCTGTTCCCAGCAGTTTTGCCACTTTTTACGCCAGTCGAAGGGGCGCCCGCAGGTGGGGCAGGTTTTTTGCGGCAAAGGTTGTTTTGCGGCCATTAGCGTCTTCTTTGATGGAAGTTGTTACTGCCGGGGGCATTCACGTGGCGTTGTAATACGCGCTCGGCTTCCTGTTTTACGTCCGGCCGGCTGCGCCAAGCCCACAAACGATCCCTGGCAGCAGCAGCTGCCGGCGCGAGTTCGAACAGCGGTGCTGGGTAGTGGTCACCAATGTGTAGGTCAAACATCTGTTCTTCCATCGGCGTCAGTAACCAAGGCTTATGCAATAGAGTGTCTGGTAGCTCTGCTAGCTCCGGTATCCATTGGCGAATAAACGCGCCCTTTGGGTCTTGCTCTTGCGACTGCAGTACCGGGTTATAAATCCGAATGGTGTTGATGCCCGTGACCCCGGCCTGCATTTGAAATTGCGAATAATGAATACCCGGTTCGTAATCCAGAAACAGCCGTGCCAAGTGATGTACGCCCCGCTGCCAGTCGATATTCAGTAAATGGCACAGAAAACTCACCAGCATGGCGCGCATGCGAAAGTTGATGTAGCCGGTAGCGTGCAGGCAGCGCATACAGGCGTCTACCAGCGGGTAGCCGGTGCGGCCTTCTTGCCAAGCTGCCAGGTCGGCGTTTACGCCATCATCTGTGCGATAGGGGTAAGCCAGATAGCCGCGATTCACTGGCCGCTGCTCCATGGCACATTCGCTTTCAAATTTCTGAATGAAATGGCAGTGCCAGTGCAGGCGCGAAGCAAAAGCTCGCAGTGACCGGTCCCAGCCCGGGTTTTGTCGGTTGGCGCGGTATTTCTGATAGGCCTGGCGTAGGCTGAGATTGCCAAAGGCCAAATAAGGTGAAAGCCGCGAACAATGGGTGCGGCTTGCGATGGGGCTAGATACAGAGCCACTGTAAAACCGGCCCCGAGCGTTGAAAAAGCTATCCATCCACTGGTTTGCGGCGAGCTCTCCGCCCGTTTGGAACTGCGAATCGGGGTGCTGCCATTCGTTGGGCGGTTGCCAGTCGGGCAGAGCTGTTGGGCGTATAACGCGAAGTTGCTGCAGATCAACGTTTTGCTGCGGTGCGCCTATTACCTGCTGCCAGTGACGGTCCCAGCCATCGCGATTAAACGACCCCCGGATCACCGCGTTGGTGGCAAATTCCTGCCAGTGTACGTCCTGCTGCTGGCACCAGTGTGTTACTTTTTGGTCGCGTTCAAAGGTGCTGGCATCGCCGGTTTCTTCATGGCTGAACAGCGTGTAAATGCGGTGGTGCTGTTGCAGTTGCTCCAAGGTTTCAATGCATTCGCCGTGCACCAGCGTAACGCTAGCCTCACAACCAGCACGTGTGAGCTGGTTGTTCATAGCGCTGATCGACTCAATGATAAAGCGCCAATGGCGCTTGCTAAAGTGGGGGTTCTGCCTCTGTGAGGGCTCCACCATATACAGCAGAATAATAGGTAATCGGGCCTTGCAGGCAGCAGACAGGGGAGCGTGATCCGTCAGCCTGAGATCGCGTTTAAACCACACTACATTAACGAACGATTGCTCTGGGTGCATGGCGCCTTGCCACTATTGTGAGTCTGTTTCGGTTCTTGTGTGCGATACGAATCGAATCGGGCTCCCGATCTGTTTCTGCATAACGCCGTCTCCACGGTCAACATCGCGCACCAGGCCACGAGCCTTTATCTGTGGGTGATTTGCTGCTTCTGCAATGCTGAGTACCGGCTCCACGCACGCGTCCTGATGCTCGAAAAGTGTTTGCCAATGGTCTAGGGTGCATTCGAAAATTTTGGCTGTGAGCGCTTCTTTCAGACATTGCTGATCTTCGGTTTTTGAACTTTGTGCCAAAGCTGCCAGTTCGGGCAGTTCCAGAGTGTCGAACAAACGTTTTGAAAACTGCGGCTCTAAACTGCCAATCGACAGCCACCGGTTGTCACTGGTTTGGTAGTAGTCATAGAAGCTGCCACCGTTTAGCAACGTCTGTTCTGGCCCCTGATCTGTACCGCCAGCAATGGCTGCGGCGCCGGCCATTGCGTTCAGCGCAAACGCGGCATCGGTCATGCTGATGTCAATAAAAACGCCTTGTCCGGTTTGCTGACGTTGAATGACGGCCGCCAGTATGCCCACCACAGCGTGGTGGGAGCCTCCAGCAATGTCGGCGATTTGAATACCCATCGGCGGCGGCCCGCCGGCTTTGCGGCCGCAATGGCTGGCAATCCCCGACAGCGAAAGGTAATTGATGTCGTGGCCCGCGCGATTCCTGTAAGGCCCTGTTTGGCCGTAGCCGGTAATGGCGCAATAAATAAGACCGGGGTTAATGGCACGCAAGGTTTCATAATCGAGCCCGAAGCGGTTCATTACTCCGGGCCGGAACTGTTCCACCACAATGTCGTAATCCGCCACCAGTGTTTTTACCAAAGCCTGTGCAGACGGATCTTTCAGGTTGAGTACTAATGATTTTTTGCCGCGGTTTAGCAGGGAATACCCGGTGGCCAGATCGCCGTCGAAGGGCGGCATGGTGCGAACCAAGTCAACGCGATCAGGGGCTTGAATTGTTAGTACCTCTGCGCCGAGATCAGCAAGCACCATGGTGGCGAAGGGCCCGGGTAGCAGTGTACTGAAGTCCAGAACTTTCAGAGAGTTGAGTAGCTTTGTCATCGTGTGCCTATCCTGTGCAGATTTTTTTATGGCAGGAAAAACGCCAGTTCAGGTCTTTGCTCCAGCGGGCTTCAGCGACCGCAGGCCGTGTATATCATATCCAGTTCGGGCAGCAGGGTTTCCTCAAAGTGACGGCAAGGTGAGTCAATTGCGCCAATAGTAGCAGTTGGCAAGCGCTGGGGTGCGGTGCCAGGCCAAACGCCGTATAATTTCTTGTTTAACGGTTCTGCCTACAGGCCGCCATTACAGATTGGGGAGTTATTTGCATGAGTCATGCCGGAGAGCAGGGCACCCTGTTTATTATTTCTGCCCCCTCCGGGGCCGGTAAAACCAGCCTTGTGGCGCAAATGCTGAAGCACGATGAGAAGCTTGGGGTGTCGGTATCACACGCTACCCGAGCGATGCGCAGCGGTGAGCAGGATGGCGTGAACTATCATTTTGTCAGCCGCAGCGAATTCGAGCTTATGATTGGCTGCGGCGATTTCCTGGAACACGCAAACGTGTTCGGCAACTACTACGGTACGTCGCAGGTATGGGTGCGCCAGACTCTAGCGGCGGGCCGTGACGTCGTGCTGGAAATTGACTGGCAGGGAGCCCAACAGGTTCGGCGTTTGCAACCCGATTGTGTGAGTGTGTTTATTGTGCCGCCGTCTGCCGAAACACTGCGGGAGCGCCTGATTGGCCGTGGTACCGACAGCGCAGACGTGGTTGAGCGGCGTTTGGCGGAGGCTGAAGATGAGTGTAGCCACGCCGTCGAGTTTGATTATCTGGTTGTTAATGACGATTTCGACCATGCCCTGGCGGATTTGCTGGCCATTGTTCGCGGCCAGCGTTTGCGTATGAACGTGCAACAGCAGCGCCATGCTGCGCTTTTGGTTGGGCTTTGCAATCATCGCGGGCTGCACGAGTAAGGGCTTTTACGGTATACAAATTGGTTGCCTGGCAGTACACTGGCTGGTCTGCAAAATCAGTCATTTTATTTGTCGGGGAAATCATGGCACGAGTTACCGTTGAAGATTGTCTTGAACACGTTGATAACCGCTTTCAGCTGGTGATGCTGGCTACCAAGCGCGCGCGCCAGATTGCCACCAAAGGTGCGGAGCCCATGGTACCGCCAGAAAACGACAAGCCGACTGTTATCGCGCTGCGTGAAATCGCTGCGGGTTTGGTCAGCCGTTCGTTGCTGACTGAAGACTTGGACGATTAGTAATAAGGCATTGAAATCTGTCCACACGGTTTTATAGTGTCACTATAGCAGCGTGCTTTAAGGACTATGGAAGGACCCGAATGCATGCATTCGGGTTTTTTTGTTTCCGGGGTTAATAAATAGGTGAGGGCGCGGTGTCATCAGAAGCAGCGGTAGACATGTTAACCAGAGAGCTAAGCAGCTATCTGGACACCAATCGCATCAATCAGGTGCGCCGAGCGTATTATTTTGCGGAACAGGCCCACGAAGGGCAAATGCGCAAGAGTGGTGACCGCTACATAACCCATCCCTTGGCCGTCGCCCGCATTCTTGCTGAAATGCGGCTGGACCATCAAAGCCTGATGGCCGCCATGCTGCACGATGTGATTGAAGACACCGGCATACCCAAAGATGCGCTCGCTGACCAGTTCGGTGAGGATGTCGCCGAGCTGGTAGATGGCGTCAGTAAGCTGACCCAGATTGAATTTCGCACCCGCGCCGAGGCCCAAGCCGAAAATTTCCAGAAAATGACGCTTGCCATGGCCCGCGATATTCGCGTGATTCTGGTAAAGCTGGCGGACCGCCTGCACAACATGCGCACCTTGGGCCCTATGCCCTATGAAAAGCGTAAACGCATCGCGACTGAAACACTGGACATTTACGCACCCATCGCTAATCGTTTGGGCATGCATAGCATTTCGACGGAGCTGGAAGACCTCGGGTTCTCGACGATGTATCCCATGCGTTCGAAATTCATTTCCAAAGCGGTGACCAAGCTGCGCGGCAGCCATCGGGAAATCATTGATGAAATTCGTGGCCGTCTGCACGAAAAGCTGGAAGAGCGGGGCATGCCCGGCCGGATTTTAGGGCGCGAAAAACACTTGAACAGCATTTATAACAAGATGAAGTTCAAGCAGAAATCATTTCATGAAATCATGGATGTATACGCGTTCCGCATCATTACCGACAATGAAGACGATTGTTATCGAATCTTGGGTGCCGTGCACAGTTTGTACAAGCCCATGCCCGGGCGTTTCAAAGACTATATTGCCATGCCCAAGGTGAACGGCTATCAGTCGCTGCACACCACTTTGTTTGGTATGCACGTGAATATCGAAGTTCAGATTCGCACGGAAGAAATGGAGCACATTGCCAACAACGGTATTGCCGCCCATTGGCTGTACAAGAATGAGCCGTCTAACGGCACCAGCGTGAACCAGACCCGGGTAGACCGCTGGGTGAAGGGTCTGATGGAAATGCGCGAGCGCGCTGATGATTCGCTGGAGTTTATTGAAAGCGTTAAAGAAGACCTGTTCCCTGACGAAATTTACGTGTTTACGCCCCGCGGTAAAATCATGGAACTGCCGGGCGGTGCTACGCCGGTGGATTTTGCTTATGCCATCCATACCGATATTGGCAACGCTACCGTGGCCTGCCGTATCAACCGCAATCTGGGCTCACTAAGCCAACCTTTGCAAAGTGGCCAGACGGTGGAAATTATCACCGCGCCCGGCGCCAGACCGAACCCCGCCTGGCTCAACTTTGTGGTAACCGGCAAGGCCCGAGGCAGTATTCGCCATGTGGTGAAAAGTGATAAGCATGCGGAATCTATTGAACTGGGCCATACGTTACTTAAGCGTTCCCTAAAAGGTTTCAGTACGCGTCTTGGTGATATCACTGACGCGCAGAAGCAGCGGGTTGTGGCTCACAATCAGGTCAACAGCTTTGAGGATCTGGTGAGCGAAATTGGCCTGGGCAACCGTATGGCGTTTCTGGTGGCACGCCAGTTGGTGGTGGGCGCGCCGGAGACAGAAGGTGATGCCCCGGCGGCTGCAGCGCTTCAGGAAAGCGGGCGCCAGGGCCCGGTGACCATTTGCGGCTCAGACGGCCTGCTGCTGAAATTTGCCAGTTGCTGCAAACCCATTCCTGGTGACCCGATTGTGGGCATCATGGATTCGGGTAACGGCATGGTGATTCACTCAGATACCTGCTCACACTTGCCAGATGACCAGCAGGGCCGCGCCATGCTGACCGATCTGAAATGGGCCAAGGACATTACCGATCAATTTTCGGTGGAATTGCGGGTGGAAATGGAGCGTCAGCGTGGCATTATTGCGGAAATGGCCAGCGCAGTAGCAATGGCCGACGGCAATATTGAACGCATTAACGTGGAAGATCAAAATGCTCGTTTTGGCGTTGTCAGCCTGGTGGTACACGTGACCGGCCGCCACCACCTGGCGCGGGTAATGCGACGGGTACGCAATATTCGGGCGGTTACCCACATCAGCCGGGTTCGCTACTAAAGGCCCATGGGTCTCTGCTATCGTAGGTTTGTCAGATTTAACACCTGGCGTTATGGCGGGTGAGGATTTTTATTTATTAACAACAGGGATATAAATAACCATGACCAACAAATCGATTATTGAAACCGAAAATGCACCGCAAGCAATCGGGCCTTATTCCCAGGCCGTAAAGGCCGGTGACACCGTGTACATTTCTGGTCAGATTCCGCTGGTGCCAGAAACCATGGAGCTGGTACAGGGCGATTTTGCGGCAAACACCCGTCAGGTATTCGAGAACCTGAAAGCAGTTTGTGTGGCATCCGGCGGCTCATTGCAGGATATCGTCAAGCTGAACATTTATATGATCGATCTGGCCAATTTCGCGGTTGTGAACGAAATTATGGCCACTTACTTCCAAAAGCCTTACCCGGCCCGCGCAGCGATGGCCGTTGCTGCGCTGCCAAAAGACGTACCCATCGAAATGGAAGCGGTGATGGTGCTGACCTAAGCGCCTTTGCGCTGATTAATCAGCTCACGGTATCCGGCGCGAAAGTCCGGATACCGAAATTCAAAGCCGGTTTTCAACAGACGCCGGTTACTGCACAGTTTGCTTCCTACCCGGCCACCACCGCGAGCGTCCTCGGCCGGCTTTTCGCAATCGGTATGTTGGCGAACCCATTGCACCACTTGATCCAGCCGAACCGGCTCGCAGTCGCTGGCCAGATAGCAGGATTGCAGAGTGTCACCTTCCGCCGCCATGTTGCTTAAATGCACGATAGCCCGAACAGCGTCTTGTTCGTGAATTCGGTTACTGTAATGTGAGTGGGTCGGCGGATTCAGTCGCCCATCGATCACCGCTTGAAGAAAACTCTGGCGCGACGGGCCATAAATGCCGCTGAACCGGACCACTGTGGCGGGAATACGGCTAGCCAAAGCCGTTTGCTCTCCCAGCAACACCTGCTGGCCGCTGAACCCGCTCGGCTGCGTAGGGCTTTCCTCATCCACCCAGCCGTTATCGTCTTGCCCGTAAACCCCGGTGCTGCTAATAAAGAACAACCGGCTTGGCGCCTGCCCCTGTAATTCAACCAGCAGGTTCTCCAGGGCGGTCACATAAGCCGCGTGGTAGCCCTGTTCGTTATAATCGGAGGGCGTCAGGCAATAAATAACCTGGTCCAGCCGTGATGGAAGTGTGTTTTTCAGGGTCGCGGGCTGGGTCAAATCCGCGGCTACCGGCGTGATACCTTGGGGTAGTTGAGCCGTTCTGCGGCGAAGACCAAACACTTCGGCCCCGGATTGCAGCAGCAGGGTGGCAATGGCGCCCCCCAGGTTGCCGCACCCGGCCAGCAAAATTCGTTGGTTTTTCAGGCTTTCAGCGATTGCCATAGACAATATCAATCCTTATGCTTTGAACCATAGATAAAGTCGACACTGAACGCTGTTCAGCACCGGAGCCCGCCATGACTCTTACCGAGTTACGATACGTTGTTACGCTCGCCCGTGAAAGGCATTTTGGCCGCGCCGCGGAGCGCTGTCACGTTAGTCAGCCGACCCTCAGTGTGGCGGTACGAAAACTTGAAGAAGAGTTGGGTATCCCATTGTTTGAACGCAGTAAAAGCAACATTCGGGTCACCGAAAGCGGGCTGCGCATTGTTGAGCAGGCGCAGCGAGTGCTGGACCAGGTGGGTGTGATTAAAGATATGGCCCAGGATGGCAAGAACCAGCTTAGCTCTCCGCTAAAGGTCGGTGCCATTTACACCATAGGCCCCTACCTTTTTCCGCATTTACTGCCGGAGCTGCGGCGCGCTGCGCCAGACATGTCGTTGTATATTGAAGAAAATTACACCGCGAGTCTGCGCCAGAAACTGCGCCATTCAGAACTGGACGCCATCATTGTGGCGTTGCCGTTTGAGGAAGCCGAAGTGGTTACCCTGCCGCTTTATGACGAACCCTTTGTGGTACTGCTGCCGGCAGATCATCCGCTGACCGCCTGCGATGAAATTACCGCGGAACAGCTGGCGCAAGAGCAGCTCCTGCTGTTGGGGCCGGGGCACTGCTTCCGCGACCAGGTACTGGAGTCCTTCCCGCCTTTGGTTGCGACCGTTACCCGGCGCAGCGAAGGCAATGGCCCCACGCTGGTGACCGAGGGCAGCTCGTTGGAAACTATTCGCCACATGGTAGCCTCGGGCTTGGGTGTGACCGTTGTGCCGCTGTCAGCGGCCACCGGCATGCACTATCACGAAGGTGTGCTGGCGGTACGGCCATTTGCTGCGCCCGTGCCCTTTCGGACGGTAGCTTTGGCTTGGCGGGTCACTTTCCCGCGGCCCAAAGCCATTGACGTGCTGTCGCTGGCGGCGAGCCAGTGCCGGGTTGTGGCAAAGGCCAGTGCCGCCAAGCCAGCAGCGGCTAAGGGCTAGGCCGGCCATGATGGCACTGGACGATATACCGGTCACTCAGCTTAAGGGCGTGGGCAACGCGCTCGCAGAAAAGTTGGGCAAGCTGGGTATCGCTTCGCTTCAGGATTTGCTGTTTCACCTGCCCCACCGTTATGAAGATCGCACCCGCATCACCGCCATGGGCAGCCTGCGCATTGGCGACGTGGCGGTGGTGGAAGGTGAGGTCATGAAAACCGACATTGTGATGGGCAGGCGTCGTAGCTTGCAGATCACCCTCAAAGACCACAGCGGCTTTGTCAGCCTGCGCTTTTTCCATTTTAACGCGGCCCAGAAAAACCAGCTTGCCGAAGGCACCCTGGTGCGCTGTTTTGGTGAAGTGCGGGCGGGCCGTTCCGGCTACGAGCTGTATCACCCCGAATACCAGACCAATCCGACGCCTATGGCGGATGAAGGCAGCGCCACATTAACGCCGGTATACCCACTTACCGAGGGTATTCAGCAGCCCCGGGTGCGGGCTTTGTGCCAGCAGGCGGTAGCGTATTTGAAGCGTTACCCCATTTACGATTGGCTGCCGCCCTGGGTATTGGTGGACTATCAGTTACCGGCCATCACCGCCGCGGTAGAACTGGTGCATTCACCACCCGCTAGCGCTTCGGTGGCGCAATTGCTGGAAGGGCGCCATCCAGCCCAACAGCGGTTGGTAATGGAAGAACTGCTGGCGCACCAGCTAAGTCTGTTACAAGTGCGCGAACAGATTCAGACGCGCCAGGCGTTGCCGTTGCTGCCGCAGGGCGATTTAAGTGAGCGCTTTTTAGAGTCTTTGCCATTTCGCCTAACCGGCGCTCAACGCCAGGTGCTTCAGGAAATCCGCCAGGACCTTACCCAGCCCCTACCCATGCTGCGTTTGGTGCAAGGCGATGTAGGTTCTGGCAAAACCGTGGTCGCAGCACTGGCGGCCTTGCAGGCCGTTTCGGCGGGCACTCAAGTGGCCTTGATGGCGCCCACTGAAATTCTGGCGGAGCAGCACTATCAGAATTTTTGCGCTTGGTTTGCGCCCTTGGGTATCCAACTCACCTGGCTGTCGGGCAAAGTGAAAGGCAAGGCGCGCCAGCAAGCCCTGGAGGCGGTTTCAAGCGGTGCCGCCAGTATTGCTATTGGCACCCATGCGCTGTTTCAGAACGATGTGGCATTCGATCGTCTGGCGTTGGTGATTATTGACGAGCAGCACCGCTTTGGCGTTCATCAGCGTCTGGCATTGCGGGAAAAAGGCGCCGCCGGCACGCTGGCGCCCCACCAGCTGATTATGACTGCCACGCCGATTCCGCGTACATTGGCTATGAGTGCCTACGCCGACCTGGACACATCAGTCATCGACGAGCTGCCTCCGGGGCGCAAACCCATCGAAACCATTGTTGTGCCCGACGGTCGCCGTGATGATGTGGTAGAGCGGGTACGCAATGCCTGTCAGGCCGGGCGGCAGGCGTACTGGGTGTGCACACTGATCGAAGAATCCGAGGTGTTACAGTGTCAGGCGGCAGAAGTAAGTGCGACCGAGCTCGCCGAGCGCCTGCCAAACCTGCGCATTGGATTGGTTCACGGGCGATTGAAAAGTAAGGAAAAAGCCGAGGTTATGGCGGAATTTAAGGGCGGTGCGTTAGACCTTCTAGTGGCCACCACCGTAATAGAGGTGGGGGTGGATGTGCCCAACGCGTCGCTGATCATTATTGAAAATCCTGAACGTCTGGGTCTGGCCCAGTTGCACCAGTTGCGGGGCCGTGTAGGGCGTGGCGAACAGGCCAGTTACTGCGTGCTGATGTACCACCCACCGCTATCGCTGAACGGTAAAACGCGGCTGCAGGCCTTGCGCGACAGTCAGGACGGTTTTGTGATTGCGGAAAAAGACCTTGAAATCCGGGGTCCCGGTGAGGTTTTGGGTACTCGCCAGACTGGCATGATGCAGTTCAGGCTGGCTGATTTCGAGCGCGACCAGCACTGGATTGAAGTGGTTCGTGAAATAGCGCCGCGACTTATGGGCAATAAAGCCGCGGTGCAGGGCCTGTTGCGGCGCTGGTTGGGTGAAAAAACCCGCTACGGTGAAGTTTAAATCTCATCTGCATTTGATGAAGGGCAACGATGTTATCCCCAGGTGGGCTGCTGTGATAACGGAAGAATGATCAACACGAGGTTATGTCCAATGGAAGTTCCGGCCACGGTTCGCCAGGCTCTTGGCGAATGCGCAACCAGCGTTGCATTGCGGGATGTCGATAAAGCCGACCCGGATCAACTGCTGCGAATGGTGTTGCTTAGCGACGGCTGCCACAAGCTTCAGGTAATTTACCGCAGCTGTGACTTGCTGGACCTTGAAACGCTGAACACACAGCTGGGCCACAGTTACGCACTGCTGCCGGCTGCCGAACAGCAAAGGCTGTGCGACCGGCTGGGATTGGCTGAGCTGCCTGCGCTGCCGGCTCTGACTGGCTGGCGTACGGTTATCGATTCGGCGGTAGATGCGGGCTCTGCAGTGGCCCTGGTACTGAAAGATCCTCACTTGGCCATGGTTATGCCCGTAAATGATTTTATGAATCTGTGCGGTGAGGTCGATCGCCTGGGCTGCGCAGTTGCTGTAGCGCCCCTGGCCGAGGCTGTAGCAGACCACGGAAATGATCGCGATCAGGTTCATTTTTCCATCAAGCGCTTTACCAGTTTGCGGATACGTCAACGCCTGGAAGACACGCTGGAACTACCGCCGCTTCCGGAAACGGCTCGCCGAATCATTCGCCTGCGCACAGATCCCAATTCTGTAATGGCTGATCTGGTCGACATTGTGGAGAGCGACCCCAGCCTTGCAGCGCAAGTCATCAGTTGGGCATCGTCGTCGTTTTACGCGGCTCCCGGCCGGGTAAACTCGGTGCACGATGCCATATCCCGTGTGTTGGGGTTTGATATGGTGATGAACCTGGCAATGGGGCTATCGCTAGGCCGGGTGCTGCGCCCACCGGCACACGGCATTCGCGGCTATCTGGATTACTGGCAGCAGGCCGCTTGGCTGGCTCACGGTGCCGGGCTGCTTGCCAGCCTGATAACCGGCGCTGAGCGCCCGGTTTTCGGTTTGGCTTATCTGGCTGGCTTGCTGCACAATTTTGGCACTCTGGTGCTAGCTCATTTATTCCCGCCCCATTTCAGCCTGCTTTGCCGCTCGCAGGAGGTCAATCCGGGCCTGGACTCGTCCATCGTCGAGCGCCACTTGCTGGGTATTACCAGCGGGCAGATTGCAGCGCAACTGATGGAAAACTGGAGCATGCCGGCGGAGGTAACCAGTGCCATTCGTCAGCACAAAAATTTTGCCGCTGCGGGCAAGCATCAAGTTTATAGCCAAGTGCTCTGGCTGGCACGGCAACTGCTGATTGAACGCGGTGTGGAACTGGGAGTAGGTGAGCCGATCTCCCCCGGAATATACCGACAGTTAGGACTGGACGCGAAGCGGGTGAACGAGCGTTTCGATCAGCTGGTTGCCAATCGCGATAGCGTGCTGGAGATGGTCAGCATGTTAACGCCTTGACGCCCTACTAGTTCACAACCTCGCTGAAGACATGCACCCGAATGGCAGTGGCTGCGCGGCGAATTTCGTCGGCGTGACCCTGTTCAATGGCATAACGTTCTTTGTCCATCTTATTGACAAACTTCGGCTCAGTTGCCAGCCGGGCCTGATGCGTAGGCATGTGTTGTAGCTTGTCGTGCACCTGCTGAAAAACGGCAAACGGCGATTTTTGCAGCAGCGTTGGCTCCACATGATCCAGCAGGCCTTTGATGCGCAAGCAGGCCTCAGAATACTCAACCTGATTCGCCTCTACCGCCTGAGCCAAGATACGGATACTTTCAATCATCGATTCCCGCCGCTTGCGCGAGAACTCGCTCGCCTTTTCGCTACGTCGCTGATCAGCGCTTAATGCATCGCGTTGGCGGTATATAAACAGCGCCAGAAGGACAATAGCGCCCAAGCCAAATGTAATTAACAGCCATTCTTGCCAGCTTTCCATGGAATGCTCCGTGTTGACGATACGTTTTCGCGCTTTGGAGATGCTTCGAGCTTTGACGAGTATACGGGTGGTGGGCCTTGCTGGACTTGAACCAGCGACCAATCGATTATGAGTCGATTGCTCTAACCAACTGAGCTAAAGGCCCGTAACGCGGGGTATTCCAATGCTTTTGCTTACGCAGTCCAAACAAAAGCG
>Ga0314772_1000155_pt1 | contig 38556 bp, 43 predicted proteins | sample MetaGCBIW2018_FD_204520 | JGI IMG/M metagenome (GOLD analysis project Ga0314772, IMG submission 204520) | Cryopeg brine microbial communities from Beaufort Sea near Barrow, Alaska, United States - CBIW 2018 | ecosystem: Environmental > Aquatic > Marine > Coastal | place: USA: Alaska | collected... | reverse complement strand
TCTACGCTGAGATCTTGCTCGGCGTGATGTGTGGGTTCGTTGCTGGCGCGATTGTGATGCCTTCGCTCGCCAAAATCTCGGCTGCTTCTTCGGCCGTCACGTACGCGAGGCTGCCGTAGGCGCCCAGCGGCACTACCGAGTGCAGCACGGTGTCATCGTAGACGTGAACCAGGTTGAACGACTGCGCGCCATCCTGGCTTCGCGTGCCGCCGATGGGCACGTTGAGGTCTTGCGTGTAGCAGGTTGCTGAGGCGACGGAGACAGGGATGCCGGCAAAGGTTGCGGTTGTCGAGTAGTGCAAGTGGCCGGCGATGATGCTGCGGATGTCGCTGCCGCGAATCACTGCGGCGAGGTCCTTTTGTGAGCGCAATTCTACGGTCACGGCAAGGTCGAGAACGGAGGGAACCGGCGGGTGGTGCATCGCGAGGATGGTGCCGTGGGGTGCCGGAGTAGCGAGCTCATTCTGCAACCACAACAGTTGGGCATCCGTCAACTGGCCGTGGTGGTGGCCGGGCACGGTGGAGTCGAGGGAGATGATGCGCAGCCCGTTTACGTCGGTGACGCGGTCGATGGGTTGGTCTGAGGCTGGCTCATCGAGGAGCGCTGTGCTGAAGGTGCTGCGGTCATCGTGGTTGCCCATCACCCACACAACATGGGCGCCGAGGCGTTCGGCGGCGGGCTCAACGATCGCACGGAGCTCACGGTAGGCCAGTTCATCGCCCTTATCTGCGAGGTCACCGGTGAACACGATTGCTTCGGGGCGGGAGCCGGATGCTTCAAGTTCGGCAAACAGCTGCCGCAGCTTGGCTTCGCTGTCGAGAGAGTCATAGAGTCGCCCGCCACCCGCCAGAAAGTGCGTGTCACTGAGATGCAACACAAAATGGTCGGGCCGAGGATACTGCGACGCGTAGCCGGTCATAGGCCTAGTCCAGCACTCCAAGATGGATGCGCGGTGAACATCCTGCGGCAAGTTGCGTGGTGGTCGTTCGTTTTGGGGGTTTGGCCGCCAAAATCGGTCACGAATTGGCAACGCTAAGGCCCAATTGGAGCCGCCGACGGCTCTCGAAAGTCGATAGTCTGTCAGGTATGTGGAGCTCGGGGGAGCGCATTGGGGGATTGATGATCGACGGTAATGACGCGGCACCCACGGCTGCCAGCAACGAGGTTTCTCTCGCAGATCGGCCAGTTGCCTATTCGGTGATTTCTGAGCTGCTTCGCGTGCAGGATGATGTTGAGCCACGCGGCGCTCTCCGGCGGATCCTTGGGGCTACCCCGTTGGGCGCTGATGCGCAGAGTTGGTTGTCTGGTGCCCACGGCGAATTGAAGGTTGGCGAACTGCTCGCGCGCCTGGGGCCTGAGTGGTTGGTGTTGCACGCGGTTCCCGTCGGGACAGGCGATAGCGACATTGACCATGTGCTCGTCGGCCCTGCAGGAGTTTTCACGGTCAACACGAAGCGTCATCCCGGTAAAAATATCTGGGTCGGCGAGCGCACGCTGATGGTATCCGGACAAAAAACAGACCACCTGCGCAATTCGCGGCATGAAGCGAAGCGTGCGTCCAAACTGCTGTCGGCTGCAACGGGTATGCAGGTCGACGCACACCCGATTCTGGCGATTGTCGATCTGGCATCGTTCACATTTAAGGAGCGCCCTAAAGACATCTGCATTATGGATGCCCGAGCACTGCCTCGTTGGCTCAGACGCCTCCAGCCCACGCTCAACCCAAACGAGGTGCAACGGATCGCGTCAGCCGCCACGGCGTCACGCACGTGGCACCCGTCCGCAGACCTCACGATCGATCCTCTGTATCTCGAACGTTTCCGTGCGCTCGACAGCGAGGTCGTGAAGGCGTGGCGTGTGCGACTGCTGTGGACTGCGGCGTTTGCAATGGGCGCCATTGTTCTCGTGGTATCGGTGCTGCTTCCGGCGATGACGTCGATGCTTTTCGAGGCACTTCTCCCGTAACAGGAGGCACCCGTTGCGCGGCGAACTCCGCGAACCGGACTCAGTCCCGCCAGCTGTGCTGCGGAACCCACCCGAGCAACCGCTCAGCCTTAGCGATCGACGTCAGCGACGTGTTTACTCCCAGCTCGCCACGAAGCTCGACCCCAGGGAACACCTCGGCCACGAGCTCTGCGTTCGGGCGGGACATGACGGTGTCGGCGGCGAAGATGTTGAAGACGTCATAGCCGGGGCGGGAGGTTTCCAGTGCCAAACGAATGGCGTTGGCTCCGTCACGGGCGTCGATGTAACCCCAGAGGTTCCATGACCGCTGCCGGGCATCCGCATCGAAGCTCGGGAATTCGGCGTAGTCGGCAGGGTCCATCACGTTGGAGAATCGCAGCGCGGTGATGCTGAGCGAGGGATCCCAGCGCACAAACTTCTGCGCCATCTCCTCCTCGAGGTGCTTCACCATCGAATACGTCGACTCCGGACGCGTCTCGTATTCTTCGTCGAGCGGGATGTAGGGCGGGGGAGTCTCGAACGGCAGGCCAAGAACGGTCTCGCTCGACGCATACGCGATAGTGCGGATGCCCAAGCGCTTGCAGGCCTGGAACACGTTGAAGGTGGCATTCATGTTGTTGTGGAACGTTGCCGTATCCGACCACAGACCTGGTGCGGGGATCGCACCAAGGTGGGCAACGGCATCCAGGCCCTCATGGCGGTCGTTGACGCCGGCAAGAGCATCCACTACCTGGCCATAATCGGTGAGATCAACATAGGTAAACGTATTGCGATCAGGGCCAGCCATATCGAGCACAGTCACCGTGTGGCCGGCAGCACGCAAGCCAGTGACCGTGGCGCGACCGAGCTTGCCGTTTCCGCCCGTTACGGCGATACGAAGGGGAGTGGATGTCATGGTGAGTTCCTTTGTGTGATGCGACAATTTGTCGTTCCGGAAGGTCTGGGGCAGATCGTTGTGTGAACTGGTGCGACTTATGCACACACCTAGATCGTGCCATCTTTCTGTGGCACAATTATCTATATAAACACCAGCCCCTCTGCCGCTAGCGGTACGGGCTGGTTTTCTTTTAGGCGGAGTGATGGAATACGACAAGCCCCACCTCACGATTCCGGAGCAAGTTGAGAAACTCCGTGCTCGGGGGCTTGCCATCGCGGACGAAGATGAAGCAGGACAACTCCTTGCTAACGTCGGATATTACCGGCTGAGCGCATATGCCTACCCGTTTCGAAAGTCGCTCGGCGCCGGTGCGATCAAGACCAGTTCAGTGCAGTACCGCGAGAGTGACTTTGAAGCGGGAACAACCCTCGAGGCCGTGAAGGAACTGTGGGCTTTCGATCGGAAACTTCGGCTCCTATGTTTGGATGCGCTCGAAACCGTTGAGATCGCGATGCGTTCTAGAGTCGGCTTTCATCTGGGTGCACGAAACAAATTCGGCTATCTAGCTGTTGACGATCTGGAATCCACCGCGGTAGCTCGTCGACCTCTAGGCGCTTGCGAGTGTGACACACCAACGCATTTCGAGGCATGGGTCTGCAAATACAAAGATCATCAGAACTCTGCAGAAGCTGAAGACTTCATAACCCACTACGTCGAGAAATACGACGGCAAGTTGCCCGTATGGGTAGCGACCGAGACGATGGACTTCGGGACTCTAGTGAGGCTTTACGGCTTCATGCGGAACGACGATCAAAGCGTGATCGCACGGGATCTTGCATCGATGTCTGGCGCTTGGCTGAATTCGTGGATCAAAGTGGCGAACTACCTAAGGAATGTTTCCGCTCATCATGGCAGGCTCTGGAACCGCAGCCTCACCTACAAGCTCAAGACTGTGCCCAAAGAGCTGAGTCCACTCGCTCATCTGAACGAGAGCGCCGTCCGAAAGGCAAAGGTGTACGGGATACTCTCAGTTCTCGCCGCTACCACGAATCATCTTGACCCGAGATCCGAGTGGCGAAATTCCCTGATCGCCCATCTGGACACGTTCCCCATGCTCGAAGGGGTGTCGCCTGAGCGAAATATGGGCTTTCCGTATGGTTGGAAAGAACAAGAAGTGTGGATGCCTCGATAGTTGAAACGTGCATTCATTCACGAAAGATGCCATCGACAGAGAAAAATGTGGGCCCGCCGGGACTCGAACCCGGGACCCGCGGATTAAAAGTCCGATGCTCTACCAACTGAGCTACAGGCCCTACATGTTAAGCGTACCGTGAGGTTATGGCCGAAAATTTCCATAAGCCCACGCAGTACTCGACAGATAAGTTTGACACATTTGAGGGCGGACAAGATCCCGCCCAAATAATGCGCGCAGCCCACGATACAGCCCACGCGCTCATTGACGGTGCACGCGACACGGATGACCCTGCCGTGCTTGATCGCATCGTCGCCTATACCGACGAACACGGCATCGATGCGCTCGCCGAATTGTGGTCACGCTCAAGCGCCAGCAGCCTCCCAGGCGCGCTTTGGCGCATCCACCTACTGCGGGCCGTCATCCAGCAGGATGCTGTGGGCACAAGCCTTCTGTTCCAGCGCGGCATCGATACCCTCACCACCATTGATGCTGCCGTTACGGGTGCCGTGAACCCCACAGGACCCGATGAGATCAAGAACCTCGCCGACCAGATTTTGCGTGGAGTCTTCCGCGGCGATTTTGGTGTCGCTCTCGATCGGGCCGCATCCTTCAGCCGCATTCTGGCATCCGGTGCCGGCAGCATTGCCGACGATCAAGAACTGCTGAACCCGGAACGCGCGAGCGAACTCACTACGCGCGCCCACCGCTACTCCCTCACAGCAGAGGAGTTCGCGACCTGCGCCAAACTTTTCAGGGCCGCGACCCTCGACTAAGCCACTTGGCCTAGTCGAGTGCTCTAGTTCACATGACCTATTTCAACTGACCTAGTTCATCTTCGCGAGACGCTTAGCGCGGGCAGCGCCAGACACCTGCACGGTCACCACAATGACCAGCGCCAAAATGAACACGGCTGACGCAACCACGTTCGCCTCAGCGGGAATGCCTCGGGCCGCCGAAATCCAGATGTACTTGGGGAACGTTGACACAGAACCAGAGTTGAAGTTCGTGATGATGAAGTCATCGAACGACAACGCGAAGGAGAGCAGCGCTGCAGCGAGAATTCCGGGAAGCAACAGTGGGAACGTGATCCGCAAAAATACTTGAAGCGCCGACCCGTAGAGGTCTCGACCGGCCTCTTCAAGAGCCGGATCCAAAGTTGCCACGCGGGCCTTCACCGCAACCACCACAAAGCTGATGCTGAACATCGTGTGGGCCAGGATGATCGTCGTCATGTCCTTGGGAACGCCGATCGACAGGAACTGCGCCGCGAGTCCGGCACCCAGTACGACCTCTGGAGTTGCCATCGGAAGGAAGAGGAACAGGCTCAGCTGCGAGCGAAACTTGAACCGGTAACGCACCATCGCGATAGCGATCATGGTGCCGAGCGTGGTCGCCGCCACCGTTGACACCACCGCGATAAAGATGCTGTTACCGAAGGCTTCGCAGACAGCACCGTTCTGCACGTTGCAGACATTGAGCCACTTGTCGAAGGTGAAACTGCGCCACACAATGTTTGATTTGAGCGAGTCGTTGAAGCTGTAAACGAACGTGTAGCCGATCGGAATCATCAGGATGAGAAGGGCAAGCGCGCTATAGGCGGGCAGTACCCATTTGCCGATTGAGTGTTTCACAGAAGTTCCTCGGTTCCGGATTTCTTCACATAAAAGCTGACGAACACGAGAATCACTGACATCAGGAGGATCGAGAGAGCTGCGCCCGCGGGAAAGTTCTGCAACACCAGGAAGTTCGCCTCAATCACATTTCCGATCATCTGGGTGCCGGTACCGCCGAGAAACTCTCGGCTCGCATTGATGTAGTCACCGGCCGCGGGAATGAACGTCAGTAGGGTCCCAGCCACAATGCCCGGCATTGATAGCGGAATGGTGACCTTGCGGAATACGTGGAAGGGGCTGGCATAGAGATCGCTACCCGCTTCGAGGTAGCGCACGTCGAGCCGTTCCAGAGTCGTATACAGCGGCAAGGTCATGAACGGAATGAAGTTGTAGGTGAGACCGAAGATCACTGAGAATGCGGTTCCCGTGACGTGAGCGTCCGGCGCGAGCACCGACATTGCTTTGAGCGAGGTCACGAGGAATGATTCGTCGGAGAAAATCTGCTTCCACGCAAGAGTACGGAGGAGAAAGCTGATGAAAAACGGCGCAATGACCATAACGAGAGCGAGGCTCTGCAACAACGGCCAGCGCCTAGCTTTGACCCCAATGAAGTACGCCAGCGGGTAGCTGATGATTAGGGCAAAGAACGTGGCGGCAAGCGCATAGCCGAACGAACGAATTATGTGCGGCCAGTAGGTCGTGATGACGTCTGCGTAATTTTCCCAGCGGAACGCATAACTGAACTCACCGAAATCACCGAACTCCGTCGGCGTTTTGAACGAGGTCAGAAGCAGCGAAACAAGTGGAGTCAGAAAGAAGAGAACCAGATAGAGAATGCCGGGAAGTAGCAAAAGGAGAGCTACCGGACTCGACTTTCGGGCGGTGTCGGTCGAAGTGGGCGCATTTGATGTTGATAATGCGGCAAGAGCCATCGCTACGCTTCCTCCAATAGATGCTGCGCGGCAAGGGTGCGAGTGTCGAGGTCAGGGGAGAACCGCGGTGTGTCCGCCGGATCGTCTTCAAGACCGAAACCGTGGTCAACGGCCCAGCTGAGCCAAACCTCATCGTGTTCCCGAACTTCTGAGCCGAACGTCATGTTCTGCGCGAAAACGATGAGCTTGCCGACGCCAGGAACGTCCACCAAATATTGCGTGCTCACTCCACTGAACGAGACATCGATCACTCGACCCGGGCCCATCACGTTGACGCTGGCATCGTGGGTGGGCTTGCTCGAGTGCAGGGTCAGCTTTTCCGGGCGGATGCCGATCGTGATCTCGCCACTGGTGCGATGCGCTCGATCGACGGGCACGGTGATCTTCTGGCCAGCAACGTCGACGGAGATACCTGCGCTCGTCGTGCCAAGGACCGGCCCAGTGAACAAGTTCGACTGCCCGAGAAAATTCGCGACAAAGGAGGTTCGTGGCAGTTCGTAGAGTTCCTGGGGGGCACCCATCTGCTCGATGCGGCCCTTGTTCATGACGGCGATCGTGTCGGCCATAGTCATGGCTTCCTCCTGATCGTGAGTCACGTGCAAGAAAGTAAGGCCGACATCCTCTTGGATCGCTTTGAGCTCAAGCTGCATCTGACGACGCAGTTTGAGGTCGAGTGCACCGAGAGGTTCATCAAGAAGGAGCATCGCCGGACGGTTGACGATGGCGCGGGCCAGCGCAACCCGCTGCTGCTGCCCGCCCGAAAGCTGCTGCGGCCTGCGGCTCGCTAGGTGGTCAAGTTCCACGAGCCGCAGCACTTCGTGCGCTTTCTCCACTGGGTCGGCCATCTTGCGGCGGCGCAGCCCGAAAGCGACGTTCTCCAGGACCGTCATGTGCGGAAACAGCGCATAGCTCTGAAACACGGTGTTGACGGGGCGTTGGAACGACTTCTGGTTGGTCACATCCTTGCCACCGAGCAGGATGCGCCCAGCCGTCGGAGCCTCGAGACCGGCCACGAGCCGCAATGTCGTTGTCTTGCCGCAACCAGAGGGCCCCAGCAGGGCAAAGAAGGAACCTGCTGGGACGACAAGGTTGAGCTCTTCGATTGCGGTGAATCCGGGGAAGCGCTTATGGATCCCCACCAACTCAAGGTCGGCCCCACTCTCAGCGAAAGTGCTTGTCGTCATTAGGCGGCGCCCAGCAGAACGCTCTGGAACGCGGCGTTGTACTTCTGCTCTTCTGAGTTGTCTAGGCCGCGGAACACGAAAGCCTTGGAGAGTGTGTCATCGTCGGGGAAGATGAGATTGTTGGCGGCGAGTGCCGGGTCAATCGCTTCAGCGGCTTCCTTGGCTCCGGCAACCGGGGTGATGTAGTTCACATAGGCGGCGACCTCGGCGGCGACAGCAGGGTCGTAGTAATAGTTGATCAATTCTTCGACGTTCGATTTCGCAGGGCTACCGATCGGCACTATGAAGTTGTCGTTCCACAGGGTTCCGCCAGCATCAGGAACGACGAAGTCCCACTTGTCACCGTTCTCGGCGTTCAGCTGAACGATGTCGCCCGACCATACGATCGCAGCGAGGGTGTCCTCGTTGACAAGGTCTTCCTTGTACGAGTTTCCCTTGATGTTGCGAATCTGACCGTCAGCGACCTGCTTCGAGAACTCTTCAATCGCGGCGTTGAATTCGTCATCGCCCCAGTCCCCAGAAATGTCAACACCCTGGTCGAGCATGATCAGGCCCATCGTGTCGCGCATTTCGGATAGCGCCCCGACGCGGCCCTTGAGCTCCGGCTTCCACAGGTCCTGGACGGATTTAATGCCATTGGGAACTTGTTCCTTGTTCCACGCGATGCCAGCGAACCCACCCTGCCACGGGACGCTCATCTCGCGACCCGGATCGAAGTCGACGTCTTGCAGCGATGGCAACAGGTTGGCCACGTTGGGCATGTTGGCGTGGTCGAGCTTCTGGGTGTAGCCGAAACGAATCAAGCGAGCGACCATCCAGTCGGTGAGACAGACGGTATCCGCCCCAATGTCTCTCCCGAGTGACAGCTGGTCTTTCACCTTGCCGTAGTAGGTGTTGTTGTCATCGACTGCTTCGGTGTACTCGACCGAGATGCCGGTCTGAGCTTCGAAAACGTCAATAGTGGGATAGTTGCCCGCGTCATCGACGTCGATATACAGAGCCCAGTTGTCCCAACGAACCTTTTTGTTGGTGGCACTTTCGTCAGTGGCTGCGGTTACTTCGCCCGTTCCGGTAGAGCACGCAGCGAGCGCGAGCCCACTCGCGCCGACAGCGGCTCCGGTGAGCAGTGTGCGTCGATTCAGCTGAGCTTTCTGCGCGTGGCGAACCAACTCACGAATCATGGGATCAGCGGGTAGGGGCTTGGAATTCATCAGAGGTTCTCCTAGCATTTTTGACACTAACGCAGTCGGTCCCGCAACACCGCGGGTGTCACTGATAATGGCACAAATGGGCCGTAAAATCACTAAAAAGTGCTGAAAACGTTGTTATTGCAACCTGTTTGTGTCGAAATCCGCAGGTAATTGAAACTGAGGCCCGTCACGCAATTGGGCACAAACACACAATCGGTCGGGGAGCAACGTCGGGGCGGAAATCTCACGCTCACTGCACGTGCCGTGCTCGGTTGTCCCTCGAACTGGAACGCAGCTGAACACGTACACAGGGAGCTCTTTGCTAAACTTTTCGATGCCGGGCCACAGTAACCCCGGGCTCCAATATTAGCCGCTTCGAGCGGCCTCGCGCCGAGAGGCGTTTCTGTGGCCCGGCATTTTCACGCCCTCACGCCCTTGCCGCGACCACGATTGTGGCGTGCATGCGCAGTAACTGTGCACAGACCAAACCAGTAGGGCGAGGGCGCCGAATTACCCACCAGTGAAAGCAACTGCCGAAACCCATCGGAAGCCCCGCATCCACGACCTGAAATTTCGCTGCTGAACCCGAAAACTGCGATGAAGGAGCATAGGAACCTGTCATGCTGGTAGTTATGTCTCGTGAAGCTGACGTCAGCGCGTTTCCTGAAGAACCGGGAGCGTCTGTTGCGAGCCCTCAAGACCTGCTCGAGCGTGTCGCCACTGGTGACCAAGCCGCATTTGGCGCGCTTTACGACCAACTGGCTCCCCGAGTTTTCGGACTCGTCAAGAGGCTCCTGCGCGACCACTCACAGTCTGAAGAAGTGACGCAAGAGATATTTCTTGAGATCTGGCAAACCGCAACCCGATTCGATGCGAATAAGGGCGCAGCGGTGAGTTGGATTCTCACGATGGCTCACCGTCGAACTGTTGACCGCGTGCGTGCATCGCAGTCGTCCCGCGACCGTGACGTACGTATCGGCATCCGTGATCACAACCCGGAATACGATCACGTTTCAGAAACCATCGAAGTCCGACTTGAACACGAAAGGGTAGAGAAGGCCATGTCCCGTTTGGCTGAACTCCAGCGCCAAGCTGTATCCCTTGCGTACTACGGCGGTTATAGCCACAGTGAGGTCGCGACCATGCTCAGTGTTCCTGTCGGCACCGTCAAAACTCGGCTACGTGATGGCATGATTCGCTTGCGCGACGAAATGGGGGTGGCATCATGACCGACCGCAACGATGACCTCGCCGCACAGTCCGGCGCCTACGCTCTCAACGCGCTTAGCCCTGAAGAGCGCGCAGCTTTCGAAGTGCATCTTGCCGAATCTGGCGAATCCCGCACCGAAACCACCGAACTTACCGACACCGCTGTTGCGCTCGGCCTAGCCGTTGACCCCGTCACGCCGCCGCCAGCACTCAAAGCGAACCTGATGGCGATGATCGCGCAGACCCCGCAGCTGCCACGCGTTGTCGGGACTGCGGATGACTCGGCCTCTACATCCGCGACAGCTACGCCTTTGGCGGCCGCTGTCACCCCAACGCCTCAGGCCAACGCAGAGACCAACGCCGCGCAGCCGTCAGCAACGCCTGCCGAATCTAAGGCGCAGGCTCGATGGTTCACTCGCCCCGCAACAGCTCTCGCAGCGGTTGCAGCGGCGGTTGCACTGATTGTCGCTGGCGGGGTTATCGCTGACTCGATCAGCCGCGCTTCGCTTCAGGAAACAAGCTTTGCTTCGCAGCAGGCCGATCAACTCGCAGCAATCAACGCGGCAGGCGACTCGCAGAGGCTCGTCTCAACGGTCGCCGGTGGCGCTACCGCCACATTTGTGTGGTCAGCCGAGCTCAGCTCGTCAGCAGTCATCGTCGACGGCTTAGAACCACTATCTAGCGATCAGGTCTACGAACTCTGGTACATCGACAGTGCCGGTGCACGACCCGCCGGCCTCATGGATGCATCCACTGACGGACCGACCTGGCGCGTTCTTGATGGCGAAATGGCTGCCGGTGACGTCGTCGGTGTGACGATCGAACCCAAGGGCGGTTCGGATGCCCCGACCACCGATCCCATCGTCGTCTTCGAAAGCGCCTAGCGCACCAGAACGGTGCGACGTCCGCAGCGGAGTCGGAGTCTTAATCGCTCTCGCCTGCCGCGCCTAGCTCAGGCCGTCTTCAGCGGTCGGAGCGACGGCGCGCGTTGCTGTGCAGCCAGCGGCGGATACATAAAGGTTGACTCAAGCGAATATGTACGTACACTGTGTACGTACACTATGTACGCATTCACAATATTGATTTTGTTGACTGGGCGTTGACGCCCCTAACTCACTGAGGAGATTCGCCATGGTTGTCGGATCAAACGTTAAGAGTCGTGTTCCACTTTTTGATGGAATGAACCGTATCCCGGGCGGGGTAATGCTTATCCCGCTCATTCTAGGATCCCTGGTGGGCACTTTTGCCCCCGAAGTTCTTGGACTGGGGAACTTTACAACTGCGCTGTTCAAAGAGAGTGCACTTCCGTTGATCGCTCTATTGATCTTCGCAACCGGAATGCAGATAACACTTCGAACTTCGGGCCCAGTACTCGCGACAGCGGGCACGCTGCTGTTAGTCAAGTCGATTATTCCGGCGGCCCTAGTAGTGACGCTCGGCCTCTTTACTGGCCTAGATGGAATCCTGGGCGTCTCGATTCTCGCCCTCATTGTGGTGATGGATAACAGCAACGGAGGCCTCTGGCTCGCATTTACCGGCCGCTACGGTAACGCAGCTGATCGTGGCGCCTACATGGCGTCAGCGGTAAACGATGGCCCATTCTTCACGATGCTCTTTCTCGGTGTTGCGGGATTGGCAGATATCCCGGTGACTCTCTTGATCGCGGCTGTCATTCCACTGGTCGCAGGCGTGATTGTCGGTAACCTTGACGCTCGCTGGACCGAAATAATGCGACCGGTTCCCAATATCGTTATTCCGTTCTTCGCCTTCGCGCTCGGCACGGGAATCAACCTAGGCAACGTAGTCACTGGTGGTCTTTCCGGTCTGCTGGTTGGAGCCCTCGCGACACTGTTCACGGGAACTCTGGCGTACTTCGGTTACCGCTGGATCCTTCGCCGAGGCAAGCAGTCGGGAATTGGAATCGCTGCGGCAACTACGGCAGGTAATGCCATCGCGACTCCTGCGATCGTTGCCGCCGCTGACCCCACATTTGCGCCGTACATGGAGGTAGCTACAGCCCAGGTTGCCTCCGCAGTGCTCGTGTCAGCGGTCCTGGCACCACTTCTCGCTGCGTGGGTCCTGAAGCGTGAAGGTGGGGTAGTCGTTGCGGACGATGCCTCTGTGGAGACAACCTCTGCTGCAGCCGAAGTCCCAACAACGAGCGACGAAGCGTCACGCTGACCACGATGACTCTCACACGTCGGTCTCCAGCATGCGGAATCGTTGCGGATGATCTCACTGGCGCCACCGATTCGGCCGTGCAGTTCACGCGAAGCGGGTGGCAATCGCGACTCGCTTTTGCCATGCCGGTCGCTGACTCTGCGCGGCCCGGATCCGTTGTCGCCGTGCTCTCTGATGCACGAGCGCTGGGCTCAGTAGCGGCAAACGCCGCTACTGAGCAGGCCGTAGTGAAGCTTCGAGACTCAGGGGCAGAAAAGCTGTTCCTCAAAATTGACTCAACTATGCGCGGGTCGGTCGCACATCAAATCGATGGTGCATTGACGAGTTGGCTGAAAGTTCATCCTGACGCTGTGGCAGTGGTGTGCCCGTCCTACCCTGCTATGGGGAGGACTGTGGTCGATGGCCATCTCTACGTCAACGGCCAGCATGTCCACGAAACCGCGATCGGCATCGATCCCGTCACCCCAGTACTCACGAGCAACCTCAGCGAACTAGTCCCAGACAGCGTCACTGTCACGCTCCCCAATGAATCGGTGTCGAAAAATCTCGAGATGATCGATGCGGCATTGACGAAGGGCACACGAATCGTCATCGTCGATGCGTCGACCGAAGACGAGCTCACCAAGTTGGCTGAGACAATCAATGCGATGGGGGACAGGGCGATCCCCGTAGGCTCGGCTGGTCTAGCCGTTGCGATGTCTCGAGTGTGGTCGCTTGGGCAGCACCGTAGTCGACAGTCGCATACCAAGTCCGAACGAGTTTTTGTCGTCGTAAGCTCGCTCAATGAGGTATCAAGGCTGCAGTCTGAGCACTTAGTTTCACGAGTTGCCGACGAGCGGATTCTGGTCCTTTCACCCTCTCTAGACGTAGCGCTCTCACCGACAACTATTCACACGTGGGTTTCGAATGAGCTTCGAGACCAAACCGATCTTCCTCAAATTGTGTTGGTGTCTTCACCGACGACTCGACCGAATTCAGGTAGTGGCGAGGGGGCCACCGCGGCCGAGTTGATCGCAGAGAGCTTAGCCATCGTCGCCGAAGCCGTGTTCGACAAGGGCACCGTTGACGCTGCAGTGCTTGTCGGCGGGGAGGGGGCTCGAACTGTGCTTGAGCATCTTGGCGCCGATTCGCTTGTGGTTCGCTACGCCATCCGTGAGGGAACACCGCTCGGCGTAATTGATGGTGGCCGCGCTAACGGGCTAACGGTCGTTACTAAAGCTGGGGGCTTCGGCGAACCAAGTTCACTACTTGACATTGTTTCCGAACTACTCGAAAAAGAGGGATAAAAGAATGAAAAAGCCTACGCTTGCGCTCACCATCGGTGACGTCGCTGGAATCGGCCCCGAGATCACAGCCAAAAGCTTGCTCGGACACGATGAGCTCCGAGACAAGTGTGTCCCGGTGGTAATCGGAGACGAAGCGACAATGCGTCGCGCGGTTCGAAATGTCGGTGGCGACCCGAGTGCTGTGCGTGTGATCAACTCTGTGGCTGACGCGACCAACGAGCCCGGGACCATCGAGGTCATCCAAACGGGCGAATCACTTGAAGACATCGAACTCGGTGTACTGAGCTCTAAAGCTGGCGACGCAGCATATCGATTCGTTGTTGAAGCGTGCCGTCTGGCTCGAAACGGTGAGGTCGACGGAATTGTTACTGCCCCCCTAAACAAGGCAGCGATGAATTCTGCAGGACATAAGTTCCCGGGTCACACTGAACTCCTCGCTCATGAATTTGGTGTCGACAACTACTCCTTGGTGCTTTCCGCCGGCGACCTGTACTTCTTTCACCTCACAACCCATGTCTCTATGCGACAAGCAATTGAGGACATCACCTTCGATCGGGCAACGAACGTGCTCCGGCTCGCCGGGGCCTTCGCTCGCTCAATGGGTAAACCAGACGAGCTCATTGGGTTGGCTGGCCTCAACCCACACGCGGGGGAGAACCGACTCTTTGGTGATGAGGACGCCGACGTGCTGGCACCCGCCGTGGAAGCTGCGCGCGCTGAAGGGCTAAACGTCGTTGGGCCGCTTCCTGGCGATGCGCTGATTCCTGCGGCCGTCCGAGGAAAGTACAATTTGGCAGTTGTCTGTTATCACGATCAAGGGCACGCCCCGTTCAAAGCCGTCTACGGGGATGACGGAGTTAACATCACCGTCGGGCTACCCGTCGTTCGAGTCTCAGTTGACCACGGCACCGCGTTTGATATTGCGGGAAAGAACATCGCTCGTGAGGCTAGTCTTGTGCTGTCGCTGGAACGAGCGGCAACGCTCGCCCCGGGCTGGGACCACGTTTGGCGCACAGCTCAAGCTATGTAGACGGGCGAGTTCGCTGAATGCAGGTTGGGTGAGAACTGGTGTGGATTCAAGAATGCTCAGCGTCTGCTGTCGACGCTTCTAACGGCGTCCCGCTGCATAGCCAGCTCAGCAACGTTCTTCGCGAAGCAATTGCCGTAGGCACACTTACTCCGGGCACCAATTTGCCCACCGAGCTTGAGCTTCAAGAAAAGTTCGGGATCTCCCGATCTGTGGTTAGGCAGTCTCTCGCGACGCTCTCCTCAGAAGGCCTTATTCGGCGCGGGCGAGGGCGAGGAAGCGTCGTCGCGCCGCCCGCAGAGCACCATCGCCATGTGCAACAGATTTCCGGGCTCTCATCGCAAATCTCGGCAACGGGTCAAGAAGTTCGAACCGAGGTCCTGTCGATCGGCGAGGGGACTGACGCTCGCGCAGAGGTTGCACTTGGCACACCCGACTTGATTCGTCTTCGGCGACGGCGATGGTCAGACGGGGAAGTATTGGCTCTCACTCACACGTGGTTGCCACGCCCTATCGCGGGAACGCTGAGTGCTGAAGAGTTAACTGACACTTCACTTCACGCCACGTTGGCCAAGAAACTGGGCATACCGATAGTCGCTGGCCGCCGCCAGATCCGTGCGCTCGTCGCTTCCGATGAGCTCGCCGGCGAGATGCAGATTCAGGCAGGCTCGCCAGTGTTGTTGCTCGAGGGTACGAGCCTCGACGACCACGGAAACGTTGTGGAGTTCTTCTCTACTTGGCATCGGGCAGATCGAGTTGTATTTGATCTGGATGTCGTGGGTGACGCCGCACCGGCTGCGGGTGCGACCTCTACGACCGCTTTGGCCGAGCGCGTTGAGGAGCTTGCACGCGAAGTGCGAGCCTTGGCGAACAGCCGCAGCTGAGCCGTTATCCGAACTTGCCCGAGACGTAGTCTTCTGTCGACTGAATGCTCGGGTTCGAGAAGATCGTCGTGGTGTCGTCGTATTCGATGAGCTTGCCTGGCTGGCCGGTTCCCGCAATGTTGAAGAAGGCGGTGCGGTCGGAGACGCGCGATGCCTGCTGCATGTTGTGGGTCACGATCACGATTGTGTAGTCCTGCTTGAGTTCCTCAATGAGGTCCTCAATGGCGAGGGTCGAGATGGGGTCGAGGGCCGAACACGGCTCGTCCATCAGTACAACATCCGGCTTCACGGCGATTGCACGTGCGATGCAGAGTCGCTGCTGTTGTCCACCAGAGAGTCCAGATCCGGGCTTGTCCAGACGCTCTTTGACTTCTTGCCAGAGGTTAGCGCCGATGAGTGATGCCTCGACGAGGTCATCGGCGTCGCTCCTGCTAATTCGGCTGTTGTTGAGCTTTACACCGGCGAGCACGTTGTCGCGGATTGACATCGTGGGGAAAGGGTTGGGTCGTTGAAAGACCATACCCACGTGTCGACGTACGCTCACCGGGTCAACGCCGGGGGCGTAGAGGTTGTTGCCGTCGATCAGCACTTCACCGTCGACGTAGGCGCCGGGGATGACTTCGTGCATGCGGTTTAGCGTGCGGAGGAAGGTCGACTTGCCGCAACCGGACGGGCCGATTAGGGCGGTGACGGTTCGGGGCTCAATGGTGAGAGATACGCCCTCTACAGCGCGAAACTTGCTGTAGTAGACGTCGAGATCATTGACTTCGATGCGCTTAGACACGAATAGGGTTCCTTCGGTTATCGACCGGTCTTGGGGGAAAAGATCTTGGCGATGAGTCGCGCCAAGAGGTTGAGTGCCATCACGATCAGGATGAGGGTGAGCGCTCCGGCCCACGCTCGATCGATGTAGGCCTGGGCGTCAGTGCCCTGCGAGATGTAGGAGCTATACACGTAGACGGGCAGGCTCTGCATGCGGTCGCTAAATAGCGAGTAGTTGAAGTTGTTGGTGAAACCTGCGGCAACCAGCAGCGGCGCCGTTTCACCGATCACGCGGGCGATGGCGAGCATCACACCGGTGGTAATTCCGGCGACGGATGTCGGCAGCACAACTTTCAGAACCGTCAGCCACTTGGGCACACCGAGTGCAAACGCGGCCTCACGGAGTTCGTTGGGTACCAGTCGAAGCATTTCTTCGCTTGAGCGCACAACGACGGGGATCATGAGCACGGAGAGCGCGAGAGCGCCGGCGATGCCGAGCCGAACGCCGGGGCCGAAGAAGATGACGATGAGCGAGTAGGCAAAGAGGCCGGCGACGATCGAAGGGATGCCGGTCATGACATCCACAAAGAATGTGATCGCTTGGGCGAGGCGGCCACGACCGTACTCGACGAGGTAGATCGAGGCCAGAAGCCCGATGGGTACCGAGATGAGCGCTGCAGCAAGTGTCATCTGCAGGGTTCCGATGATGGCGTGGGCTGCGCCGCCGCCTTCGCCGACGACGTTGCGCAGAGAGAGGGTGAAGAAGTCGAGATCGAAGCGAGCGGCACCGTTGATAACCACGGTGTACAGCAGCGACACGAGCGGCAGCAGGGCGACGAGGAAGGCGAGCGCGACGAGTGAGGTGACAAGCCGGTCGATGGCTTGCCGGTGGCCTTCTACGAGCCGGGAAACAGTGACGAGGACGAGGATGTAGAGCAACACTCCAAAGAGCACTGCGCCAACGATGTTGAATTGGCTGGCTGGTTGGCCGGCCTGCACGAACATGAAGATGATCACGAAAGTCGCGAGGCTGCTGATGAGGATCAGTAGTGGTGCCCAACGGGGGAGTTGTCCGGCCGTGTAGGCATTTTCAATGGGGCGCGCTGGCGTCAGATTAGTCATCAGTTCGCTCCCGAGAATTCCTTGCGACGGTTGACGATGTAGCGCGCGATCGTGTTGACGATCAGGGTGATGGCGAAGAGGATGAGGCCGGTTGCGATGAGTACGTTGACATTCAGTCCGTAGGCTTCGGGGAAGCTCAGCGCGATGTTTGCTGCGATAGTGGCCGGGTTAATTGAGCTGATCACGTCGAAGGTGATGACGTTCGACGCGGAGAGCACCATCGCCACCGCCATTGTTTCCCCAAGGGCGCGGCCGAGGCCGAGCATGGCGCCGGAGACGATGCCGGCGCGACCGAAGGGGAGCACCGCAATTTTGATCATTTCCCAGCGGGTTGCGCCAAGGGCAAGGGCTGCTTCCTGGTGCAGCAATGGGGTCTGGAGGAAGACTTCGCGGGAGATCGCGGTGATGATCGGCAGCACCATCACGGCGAGCACGAGCGATGCGGTGAGCACGGTGCGTCCGGTCCCCGAAGCGGGCCCGGCGAAGAGGGGGATCCAGCTGAAGTTTTCGGCGAGCCACGCGTAGAACGGTTGAACTCCGACAGCAAGAACGTTGGCACCCCAGAGGCCGAATACTACCGAGGGGACTGCGGCGAGCAGGTCAATGATGTAGCCAAGCGTCGCGGCTAGGGGGCGCGGCGCGTAGTGCGAGATGAAGAGCGCGATTCCGATCGCGATGGGAACTGCGACGATCAGCGCGATTGCCGCAGACCAGACTGTACCGAAGACGAGTGGGCCAACGTAGGTCCAGAAGTCGGTGCCTTCAAGAAGGGTCGTATCTTCGGGATTGGCAGTGATGCCGGGAATGCCTTGAACGACGAGGAAGGCAGCGACGGCTGCGAGAATGGCGAGAATGAGCGCGCCAGCGGCGAGGGCCGCGCCCGAGAAGAGGCGGTCTCCTGGTCGTTGCTTCGCGCGGATACGAGAGGCCGCGGTCGAGGTCATGTTTCGAGTATCCCTTATCCCTGGCGTGGCATGGTGCGATGTGGCAGATCGTTCGTGGTTTCAGGTGGCGCTCCGGGCCCGACCCAGAAGAAAGTCTGCCCGACCCCGCTGCTCATAGCAACGGGGTCGGGCAGACTCAGTGTTACTACTTGATTGCGTCTACAGCAGCTTGTGCCTTCTCGAAAAGCTTCGAGGAGATCGGAGCCGAACCTGCAGCGGCAGCTGCGGTGCTTTGACCCTCGTCGCTGATGATGTACGACAGGTAACCCTTGACCAGATCAACGTTGTCGCTGGAGACATACTCGTTGCATGCGATCAGGTAGCTGATGAGAACGACCGGGTAAACACCTGAAGCGTCCGATGCGCGGTCAAGGTTCACAGCGAAGTCAGTGTCGCCACGATCTTCTGCGAACGGCGATGCGTCAACGATTGCTGCAGCGGCTTCTGGCGAGTACGAAACGTACTCGTCGCCAACCTTGACGGCAACGGTTCCCAGATCTCCGGCGCGCGATGCGTCCGCATAGCCGATGGTTCCGGTTCCGTTGGTTACGGCGTCAACGAGACCCGAAGTCTGAGGAGCACCCTCGCCACCGAACTCGGTGGGCCAGGTTTCGATCGCGCCGACGGTCCAGACCGAGGGAGCAGCAGCCGACAGGTAGTCGGTGAAGTTCGCGGTCGTTCCCGAGTCATCCGCGCGGTGAACGGCGGTGATTCCGAGGTCGGGCAGGTCTACACCGTCGTTCTGGTCGGCGATTGCTGCATCGTTCCAGTTGGTGATTGAGCCGTTGAAGATTCCGGCGATTGTGTCAGCGTCGAGGTTGAGCGAGTCAATTCCCTCGAGGTTGAAGATGATCGCGATCGGAGAGATGTAGGTAGGAATCTCGAGGATGCCGGTGCCGGGAACGCAGGATGCGAAGTTGTCTTCGGCGATTTCCTCGTCCTTGAACGCGCGGTCGGAGCCGGCGAACTGGCTTCCGCCACCGATGAACGTGTCGCGTCCACCGCCCGAACCGATGGGGTCGTACTCAACGGTTACGCCCTCGTTTGAGGTCTGGAATCCAGCGACCCATGCTTCCTGGGCTGACTGCTGCGACGACGCTCCAGCGCCCACGAGGGTGCCGGTGAGGCCTGATGCGTTTGCCCCGGTGTCGTTGCTGCCTGCTGGAGCTGCGCACGACGACAAGAGGATGGTGCCTGCGATAGCAATGGCACCGATGGTGCCAAGACGCTTGAAGTTCACAGTTTTCCCTTCGGAATGTTGATTTCAGGTTGTGGGTCGGTGCGACCCGACTACAAAACCTAAGCAGTGAAGGTAGCCATCTTTACCTCGCGAGGTAAACGGCAGGTAAACACCGCGTCAACATGAAAAGGGAGTACTGGGGGGTTACTTAATCGACGCCACTGCGGCGTTGGCCCTGTCAAAGAGTCGCTGCGATATCGGGGCCGAGCCAGCGCCCGCGGCTGCAGCCTGCTGGCCTTCGGGGCTGATGATGTAGTCCAGGTAACCGCGGATGACATCCACTTTGTCGTCAGAAACGTACTCGTTGCACGCGATGAGGTAGCTGATGAGAACTACAGGATAGACACCGGATGCGGTGGATGCCCGATCAATTTCGACAGCTAAGTCGGTGGGGCCACGGCCCTCACCAAAGGGGGAGACGTCGACGATCGCTGCGGCGGCTTCCGGCGAATAAGAGACGTATTCTTCGCCCACTTTCACCGCAATGGTCCCGAGGTCACCTGCGCGTGAGGCATCGGCGTATCCGATGGTGCCGGTTCCGTTGGTTACGGCATCTACGACACCGGATGTCTGTGGTGCGGCCTCGCCACCATATTCGAGAGGCCATTTCTCAATGGACCCGACGGGCCAGGAGTCGGGTGCGGCTTCCGCAAGGTAGCTCGTGAAGTTCGCTGTCGTTCCGGAGTCATCGGCGCGGTGCACAGCGGTGATTCGCACGTCCGGCAACTCAACGGTCGGGTTTTGTGCGGCAATCGCTTGGTCATCCCAGCGGTTGATTTCCTGAGTGAAGATTCCGGCGATCGTGTCACCGTCGAGGTTGAGCGAGTCGACACCCTCGAGGTTGAAGATGATCGCGATCGGTGAGATGTACGCGGGGATTTCTAGGATGCCGGTGCCGGGTACGCACGACACGAACTCCTCCTCAGCGATCTCGTCGATCGTAAATGCCCGGTCGGATGCGGCAAATACTGAGCCACCACCGATAAAGGTGTCGCGGCCTCCACCAGAACCGATCGGGTCATACTCCACCGTTGCCGCGACGTTGGCAATCTGAAATCCGCGAACCCAAGACTCTTGGGCCGATTGCTGCGAAGATGCACCGGCACCGATGATCGTTCCAGAGAGGCCGGTTCCGTCCCCCGCAGGGGCGGGAACGCACGCCGAGAGCGTGAGTGCGCTGGTCATCGCGATAATGCTGACGGTGCCGAAGCGGGTGAACTTCACTGTGTCCCTTCGAAAAACTGACGTGCACGCCATTCTCTCGCGAATTGGGTGGGAATTTACCGCTGAGTCAGCTCAACACACAGCTAACCATCACGGTTGGTGGGTCTCGACCGCCACGAGTCGAAGTTTTTTGGTGTCGCGCGCGAAGTGCAGCACCGAGAAGTCGCCGGTACTCAGCATCGCGGCGGCACGCAGTCGAGCATCCGGCTTCGTGCCAGATGCTTCAGCGAGTGCGCTCACGATTTGCGGCAAGACGGGCCCGTGGCTGCATAACACGGTGGTTTGTTGCTTTTTGAGCCGCTTCGCCACGAGCGCGGTCACGGCCTTACCGTTGCCAGCGTAGGCGTCTTGGCTGAGGTCTTCTGTCGTTCGAATTTCAAGTTCGGTGCGCTCCGCGAGCGGGGAGATGGTGGCAACGCAGCGAGCCGCTGTGCTGCTCAGGATGCGTTCGGGGGCGAACGCGGCGATTCCGCCGGCGATGATGGCCGCCTGGTCGGTTCCGCGGTGCAGTAGAGGTCGCGTGGCATCGGGGCCATCCCAGGTCTCCCAAGGAACCGCTTTCCCGTGGCGAACAGCGATCATGGCGAACGTTCGGGCATTGCCGGCGTCATATACCGCAGCAAAGCGATCGAGCACATCCACGTCGTGGGAGTAGCTGACTTTCTTACGCGCTTTCGCCAGCGACAACCATTCGAGCGACGAGATTTCGCCGTTGGGAGTGAACTTGGCCCGCTCAAGGCCGTGATCGTTCACTTCGGCTGACCAGTAGTACACGTACTTATCTCGCCCGTTGGCGAGCGTGTAAGAAACGTGGCCGAGAGGTACGCCGAGTTCGACGCTCAGCCCGGTCTCTTCAAAAATCTCGCGGACTGCGGTCTCGGGCAATGTCTCGCCCGGATCCACCTTGCCCTTGGGCAGCGAGACGTCCTTGTGCACGGTGCGGTGCACAAGTAGCACTCGTGGCTTACCGTCGACGACCCGCCAGCAAACAATTCCTGCGGCAAGTACCGGCGTGCTCTCTGCGGTCACCGGCGCGCTCCGCCTCGTTTGCGTTGTGTGATTCGCTTCATAAGAACATTCTGTAGGTCATTGAGTGGTTCACCATGCTCAGACCGGCCGTGACGCACCCAATCGCCCTCAGAATCGAGCCACCACGATGCGGTATTCTCGTCGACGGCAAGATCGAACATGTACTCCAGCTCCTCGATGTGTTCGGGTTCTGTAAGGCGCACGAGCGCTTCGACACGGCGATCGAGATTGCGGTGCATCATGTCTGAGCTGCCAATGAACACTTGCGGGTCACCGTTGTTGTGGAATGAAAACACGCGAGAGTGCTCCAGGTAACGACCGAGGACTGACCGAACTCGAATGTTCTCGCTGAGCCCGGGGACGTTGGCCCGCAGAGAGCAAATGCCACGCACGACGATGTCGATCGGAACGCCAGCATTGCTCGCCAGGTACAGCGCATCAATGATCGCCTCATCCACGATTGAGTTCAGTTTGATGCGGATGCCCGAGGGCAACCCTGCGCGAGCGTTGTCTGCTTCGGCAGCGATGTGTTTGACAAGGCCCTTGCGCAGATGGCGCGGAGCCACGAGCAGCCGCTTGAATTTTTTCTCGATGGCATAGCCCGAGAGTTCGTTGAAGAGCCGGGTGAGGTCTTTTCCCACCTGATCGTTCGCGGTCAGAAGCCCCAGGTCTTCGTAGAGTCGGCTGGTTTTGGGGTTGTAGTTTCCCGTGCCGATGTGGGCGTAATGGCGCAGCTTGCCCTCTTCTTGACGCACAACGAGCGCGAGCTTGCAGTGGGTCTTGAGCCCAACGAGGCCATAAACGACGTGCACGCCGGCTTTCTCCAGCTTGCGCGCCCACGAGATGTTCGCCGTCTCATCGAACCGCGCCTTGATTTCTACGAGCGCGAGCACAGCTTTGCCTGACTCTGCAGCGTCGATGAGTGCTTCGACAATGGGGCTGTCGCCGCTCGTGCGGTACAGGGTTTGCTTGATTGCCAGCACATCGGGGTCAGCTGCTGCCTGCTCCAAGAACGATTGGACACTCGTCGAAAATGATTCGTAGGGGTGATGAAGCAGAATGTCTTTGCGTGCGATTGCCCGAAAAATGTCCGCACGTTCGTTGCCCTCAGATGGCATGACGCTTTCGCTGGTGATGGGAACATGGCGCGGGTATTTGAGGGCCGGCCTATCAATGCGCGTGAGCTGGAAAAGCCCGGCGAGGTTCAGCGGAGCAGGCAGCCGGTAGACCTCCTGCTCGGTGATCTTGAGCTCACGCACGAGCAGGCCGAGCGTCACCTCATCCATGTCGTCAGTGATTTCGAGACGGATCGGTGGGCCGAAGCGACGGTTCAGAATCTGCTTTTCGAGCGACTTGATGAGATTCTCAGACTCGTCTTCGTCTACATTCACATCTTCGTTGCGCGTGACCCGGAACTCGTGGTGAGCCAAAATTTCCATGCCAGGAAAGAGTGCTCCCAGGTGGTTGGAGATCAGGTCTTCGAGGGGGATGTAGCGCAGTTGGTCGCTGCCGTCATCCGGCAACTGAATAAAGCGGGGCAGAACGCTCGGAACCTTCAGTCTGGCGAATTCCTCTTTTTGCGTCTTGGGGTTGCGCACTCGAATCGACAGGTTGAGCGAGAGCCCCGAGATGTACGGGAACGGATGCGCGGGGTCGACAGCCAGCGGCATGAGCACAGGGAAGATCTGGTTCGAAAAGATCTCGTGAACCTGGTCGCGGTCCTCTGGGCCTAGGTCAGCCCACGTTTCGATGTGGATGCCGGCATCGTCGAGTGCCGGCTTCACGCTGTTGCTGAACTCTGCGGCATGGCGCTCTTGCAGGGCGTGCGCGGCGACGCTCAACTCTTCGAGCACTTCGGCTGGGGCGCGACCGGTGTTGGTTGGCACGGCGAGTCCGGTGTCGATGCGGCGTTTGAGGCCGGCAACGCGCACCATGAAGAACTCGTCGAGGTTGCTTGCGAAAATTGCTAAGAAGTTTGCACGCTCGAGCAACGGTACCGAAGGGTCTTCGGCAAGTTCGAGTACTCGCTGGTTGAATGCGAGCCAGCTCAGTTCACGATCGAGGTACCGGTCGTAAATGAGCGTGCCGTCGTCGATGCTCGACGATTCGTCGATGTCGTACTCGTCGAGCGAATCAATCGCTGAGCTCGGATCGGCAAGCGCACTCTCGTTTTCCATTTGATCATCCTGCCACTCGGTGATGAACAGCGGAAAATTTTGTGCTCGGCGGCACACGCTGGTCAGACGACGATTTTCTCCTGCTCGGCGCTCGCGGCATGCTCGCTCGCCGACTCGTCCACAGTATTCGCTAGTGTTTGTGCTTCTGAATCTTCCGGAGTCGCCGGGACTATGGCTGACTTTTCGTTTTCTTCGGCAATGTTGAAGCAGTAGCCGACGTTGCGAACGGTGCCGATGAGAGATTCAAGGTCGCCGAGTTTTGCGCGCAATCGACGCACGTGAACGTCAACGGTTCGGGTTCCACCAAAGTAGTCGTAGCCCCACACTTCGCTCAGCAATTGTTCACGAGTGAACACATGCGAGGGGTGCGAGGCAAGAAAGCGCAGCAACTCAAACTCTTTGAATGTGAGATCCAGCGAGCGGTCTTTGGCTTTTGCCGAATAGCTGGCTTCGTCAATGACGATTCCGGATGCCCGAATTTTGGATTCCGAAGTGTCACCTTCGCGGCGCGAAAGCGCCAGCCGGATGCGGGCATCCACTTCGGCTGGCCCGGCTCCAACAACAAAGAGGTCGTCAAGGTGCCACTGCTGGTTGACGGCGGCGAGGCCACCGTCGGTCACGACTACGAAGAGCGGGCAGGCGATTCCGCTGGAGTTGAGAACGATGCACAACCCCTTGGCTGCGGCAAGGTTGGTGGTCGCATCGACAATGATCACATCGGTGGTGGGGGCAGCAACGAGTGTTGCGGGCGCTGCGACGACCACTTCGACCGAATGACTGAGCAAACCCAGGGCGGGTAATGGATCAGCATCGGGCGCAGAGCTAAGCATCAAGATGTGTGCCATATGGCCTCCCCACTGCGTGAAACGTATTCTACCTGCAGCTCGGCGTGCCGGCGCGCGGCCCTAGTTGGGGGCGTTCTCGGTACCATGGGGACATGACTTGGCTAAAGTGGAGCGTTGTTCCCGTGTGGTTATTGAGCCTTGTTGGCGCAATCGTCATTGGTGCGGCCTCACGCGCTGACATGCGCATCACCTGGCTGGCGATCACGCTCGCTGGTGCTGTCATCCTGACTTTTGTGATTCAGCTCGCCATTCAGCGCAAAGAGGGTTTTGTGGCACGGGCAACAGCAAGCATGGTGGGTGCGCTCGCCGTGGTTGCAGCAGCTACCGCAATTTTTGCCATCGGTTAGGGCGCTCGCGCTCGGCACAGATAGGATTAGTACATGCTTCTCGCACTTGAGCTCTTCTTCGTTGGCCTTCTCGGTCTGGCGACGCTGTCAATCGGCTATGTGTCGGTTGTTGTGGTCTTTAACCTGTTTCGCGGTCAGCGCTAACCGCGCCGAATTGTGATCGAGTTAGACACCTCCGGCCCCGCCGAACTCGCCCCCCTTTCTTGGCTAATTGGCCTGTGGGAGGGCAGCGGTGTTGTCGACTATGTCTATGGCGATGAAACGCGCAGTGTCGAGTTCGGCCAACGCGTCAGTTTCACGCACGATGGTCTTCCCCATCTCAACTACAGCTCGTACACGTGGTTGCTCGACGAGAACCAGACCCCTCACGTAGCCGAAACCGGCTACTGGCAGCTGCGTCGGCCTTCGACTGAGGGCGATCCCGGTCCTGGGCTTTTGCCCGCTGTCGGCGATAAGCCGTTCACGACGGCAGAGCAGGTCGAGACTTTGCGTACGCCCAACGGTGGTTTCGACATTGAAGTGTCGATCGTGCATCCTGGTGGCATCAATGAGTTGTACATCGGCGAAGTCACTGGGCCGCGCATAGATTTAGCAACAGATGCGGTGATTCGCACCGAGAGCGCCAAGGAATACACCGCGGCAACACGGCTCTACGGACTCGTGGATGCTCACCTGCTGTGGGCGTGGGACATCGCCGCCCTCGGCCAAGATCTCCGCAATCACGCCTCAGGGAGGCTCGCTCGTGTCGAATAGTACTTTTGATTCCCGACCCGGTGCTGTTGGCACTCCGCCGGAGCACTACGGAAACCCTTTCGGTGAGCAGCGCGCTCTCGTTGACGGTGAGTCCGTCGTCGAGCTCGCTGACCGGGCCGTTATTACGATTACTGGTCCCGACCGGCTCACGTGGCTTGATTCGCTCACGACTCAAGCGCTGACCGGGCTTGGTGCGGGGGACAGCGCGGAGACGCTGCTGTTGAACCCGAATGGGCGAATCGAGCACGCGATGCGCGTCATCGATGACTCTGAGACTCTCTGGTTGCTTGTTGATGGTTCTGAACGCGAGGCACTCGCAAAGTGGCTGGATCGCATGCGGTTCACACTTCGCGTAGAAATCGCTGACCGCAGTGACGATTTCGTGACGATCGGCAGCTTCGGCGATCTCAGCCTTCCTGTCGCCATTGCGCACGATGTTCCGTTGGTGTGGAACGACTCGTGGGCGACCGTCGCTCGGGGTGGCCACCAGTACTCACGGGCTGAGCAACACCCCGGCGCAACCTGGAACTACCGCGAATCACTCGTTCCCGCCGACGCGGACCTCAGCGCCTTCGCGGCCTCCGGTTCCCTCGCGTTTGAAGCATTGCGGATCGCGGCGTGGCGACCGTGGTTCAGCTCCGAAGTCGACGAGCGCAGCATCCCGCACGAACTTGACTGGATGCGCTCGGCAGTGCACCTCAACAAGGGCTGCTACCGCGGGCAAGAGACTGTGGCCAAAGTGCACAACCTCGGGCATCCACCTCGACGGCTCGTCATGCTGCACCTCGACGGCTCAGAAGGCGCACTGCCCGAAGCTGGCGCAGAAGTTTCGCTCGGCGAAAAAGTTGTCGGCACTGTCACCGCGACTGCACGCCACTTCGAACTCGGCCCCATCGCATTGGCGATGATCAAACGTGGTGTGGATGCCACAGAAACTTTGGCCGTTGCTTCCGACATCGGGGCGATTGCCGCCGCGCAAGAAGTGATTGTTCCCACTGATGCTGGAGCCGAAGCCAACGTTCCGCGCCTGCCCCGTCTCGGAGCGGTCAAGCGCTAACAGCAGTGTCCAGACAATCTCGGTACTCTTGAGGCATGACTCACACCCTGATTTTGTTGCGCCACGGCAACTCCGAATGGAACCAAAAGAACCTCTTCACCGGATGGGTGGACGTTGGACTTACCGATCAAGGCCGCGAAGAGGCTAACCGTGCCGGCGAGCTGATTGCCGCGTTCGAGAAGCAGCCACACGTCCAATACACCTCGCTGCTCAAGCGTGCGATCCACACCGCAAACATTGCGATGCAGGTTGCCGACCTTGACTGGCTGCCTGTGAAGCGCTCGTGGCGACTGAACGAACGCCACTACGGCGCGTTGCAGGGCAAAGACAAAGCTCAGACCCTTGAAGAATTTGGTGAAGAGAAGTTCATGACCTGGCGCCGCAGTTTTGATGTGCCGCCGCCCGCGCTGGACGATGACGCCGAGTACAGCCAGGTTCACGACCCCCGCTATGTTGGCATCGACGGCGAGATTCCTCGCACCGAAAGCCTCAAGCTCGTCATCGACCGCATGCTTCCGTACTGGGAATCCGACATCACTAAGGATCTCGCTGCGGGCAAAACCGTACTCGTCACCGCTCACGGCAATTCACTGCGGGCTCTCGTGAAGCACCTCGATGGAATTTCGGATGAGGACATCCCTAGCCTCAATATCCCGACTGGTGTTCCGCTCGTCTACGAACTCGACGACAATTTCATGCCGGTTAAGCCTGCGTACTACCTCGACCCCGAAGCAGCAGCGGCTGGAGCGGCCGCTGTCGCATCGCAGGGCAAGAAGTAGCCAACTGGGTCAGTGGGAACAACAACTAGGCCACACGCACGAAGCCCCGACGAGAGCGAATCTCGTCGGGGCTTCTTCGCGCTGTGCGGCTCGTGTATTTGCCGCCACAACTCACAGTCGTGAGGCGACTTTAGTCGTCTGTCGGAACCCAGTCGCCGGTAGCCAAGTACTGTACCTTCTTGGCGATCGAGACCGCGTGGTCGGCGAAACGCTCGTGGTAGCGCGACGCGAGGGTGGCATCTACGGTGTCGACAGCAGCGCCCTTCCAGGTCTCGCCGAGCACCTTGTCGAACACGCTCAAGTGCAGGGCGTCGATCCTGTCGTCGTCATTGCGAATTTCTTCGGCAACGCGCACATCTTCATGCTTGAGCAGCTCAACGAGTTTCTTGGCGACCGCAACATCTAGTGCACCGAGTTCTGCGAAGGTGCCCCGCAGCGACTTGGGCACCACCTTGTCGGGGAACCGATAGCGCGCGAGCTGAGCGATGTGCTCAGCCATGTCTCCCATGCGCTCGAGTGATGCGCTGATGCGCAGTGCGCTCACCACAATTCTCAAGTCGCGGGCGACTGGTTGTTGACGGGCGAGAATGTTGATCGCTAGCTCGTCGAGTTCTGCCGCCGCCGCATCGATCTCATCATCATCTGCGATCACTGCTTCGGCGAGCGACACATCTGACTCATTGAATGCTTTTGTGGCGTTCTCAATTGAGACCGCCACAAGGCTGGCAATTTCGACGAGGCGGTCTCGCACCTCGCGTAGTTCTTGCTGAAATACTTCGCGCACGCTATCTACGTCCCTTCGATACGGGATTGACGAAACCCGCACAGCTTAGGCCACCCTGCCCACGTCAGGTTAACAGCAGGTGTTGGCGGCCTGAACTTTATCTGAAGTGAGCACTTGTCGCGAACTCGCGGCAAGCAGACTCTCCAGATGTAACTAATCTAGTCGCTATGGACTCTGCGTGGCTCGTGCCAGCCGCCCTCGCATTCGGGGTATTGCTTGGGGGCGGTATGTCCGTCATCATTTATGCCGCTGCTCGACGCGGTCAGCGCGCTGCTCACGTGGTGGCTTCTGCAGTGCCGGACGGTGTTGATCAGGTGATTGATGCCCTGGAATCCGCGGGAATCGTGCTCGATCCTTCGAACAACATCATGAAGGCTTCACCCGCGGCACTGACCTATGGACTCGTGTGGAACCACGCCCTCGTGCATCCAGAACTCATTGAATATGTTGATCAGGTCAGACGCACCGGCGATCCGATAGCTCAAGAAGTCCAAGTTTCTCGTGGCCCATTCGGTGATGCCAACATTTATCTTTTTGTTCGCGTTGCGCGCCTCGGTGCCCGATACGTTGTGCTGCTGGCCGAAGACCGGACCGAGTCGTATCGCCTTGAGCAGGTACGACGCGACTTCGTGGCAAACATCAGCCACGAGCTCAAAACCCCAATCGGTGCCGTCGGTTTGCTCGCAGAAGCCCTAGTGAGCGCCTCAGATGAGCCCGATCAGGTCAAACGCTTCGCTAAGCGGCTCACCAAGGAATCTCAGCGCCTGGCACGCATCACGCAGGAGATCATCGAACTCTCGCGGTTGCAGTCGGCAGACGGGCTTGCAGAGGCTGTCCCGGTAGAGATAGACAATGTGCTGGCGGTCGCGATTGACCAGAACCGAGTGGGCGCCGAACTCAACCGTGTTTCGCTCGTGCGCGGAGGAGAGTCTGGCGTAGAAGTCTTCGGTGACGAGACGCTACTGGTGCTTGCGCTTGACAACCTCATCTCAAACGCGGTGCAGTACTCACCAGAGAACACGCGGGTCGGCATTGGCGTTCGGCGCAAGAATGGCGCCATCGAGATTTCGGTCACCGACCAAGGTCTCGGTATTCCTGAGGACGAACTCGATCGCGTCTTCGAGCGTTTCTATCGCAGCGATCCCGCGCGCAGTAGGCACACTGGCGGAAGCGGACTCGGCCTCAGCATCGCCAAACATGTGGGGCAAAACCACGGAGGCGACATCCGCGTGTGGTCGCAACTTGGCCAAGGCTCGACCTTCACGATCCGATTGCCCGAAATCGACCACGACGTCACCACGTCAACAGGAGACAAATAATGACCCGAATTCTGATCGTCGAAGATGAGTCGTCGCTCAGCGAGCCGCTCGCGTTTCTTCTGGAACGTGAAGGCTACGAGACAACTATCGCCAAAGACGGTATAGCGGGACTCGCCGAGTTCGACCGCAATGGTGCCGATCTTCTGCTTCTTGACCTCATGCTCCCCGGCCTAGCGGGCACCGAAGTGTGTCGTGAGATTCGCACTCGCTCGAGGGTTCCCATCATCATGCTCACCGCCAAAGACAGTGAAGTGGATATTGTGGTCGGCCTTGAGCTGGGAGCCGATGACTACGTCACTAAGCCATATTCCACTCGCGAGCTGCTCGCGCGCATCAGGGCTGTTCTTCGTCGCCGCATAGAAGACATCGACGACCATGAATCGGTATTGGAGGCCGGCACGGTACGGATGGATGTCGAGCGCCACTCGGTCACCGTTGACGGCATCGATGTGACGATGCCCCTCAAGGAATTTGAACTGCTTGAGTTGCTGTTGCGCAACTGTGGTCGAGTTCTTACTCGCGGACAATTGATCGACCGCGTGTGGGGTGCCGACTACTTTGGGGACACCAAGACGCTCGATGTTCACATCAAGCGCATCCGGTCAAAAATCGAGAAGACGCCGTCGCAGCCAACCATGCTTGTGACAGTGCGTGGGCTTGGCTACCGCTTCGAAGACTAGGTCAGAGCCGAACTCCGCCGACCTCGATTACTCGTCGAGTGCGCTGGGGGGTGCGAGTTCGGCGTATTCGGGGTTCGCGGCTGAGAGAACAGGGACGAGAAGCTCGGTTCCGCTGTCGTTGCCGAACTGAAAGTAGATCGGTAAGAGCTGGCCGGCGGCAATGCCAGCGTCGCTGATGATGATCGTGTCGCCGTCAACTTTGCTGCCGTAGCTTGTGACCGCGTTCGATGTGATCGGTTTTGAGATGTCTACTCGTTCGCCATCTGCAGACTCGTACTGCAGGCGAAGGCTGCCGCTTGATGAGCCGGTGTTGATGATGGTGAGCGAGAGGCTCACTGCGGAGTTGTCCTCATTGCTGATCGCGAGCACGTTGCGAAGCTCAACATCGCCAACGGAGGCTCCGATGCCGTCGCTGGGGTCGTATTGGTTGAGCGTCGCGGTCGGCGTAATGAACGCACAACCTGCGGTGCCCACAAGGAGCGCGCCAGCGATGAGGGCGGATGCTGCGGCGCGCGCGGCGCGAGTGCGTACTGTCACACAGCCATACTATCGACAGCCGCGCCGGAGCGTTTAGTAAGGCCACCCTTACCATGCCCCAACTGTGGTAAACTGGGTTTTCTTCGAGAGGACCACTATTCATGTTGTTTGAGGTCGGCGAGACTGTCGTTTATCCCCACCACGGTGCTGCAACTATCACTGAGGTGAAGAAGCGCACCATTAAGGGCGAAGAGAAAATCTATCTCAAGCTCAACGTAACTCAGGGTGATCTTACGATCGAGGTGCCCGCTGAGAATGTCGATCTCGTGGGTGTTCGGGATGTCATTGGTCGTGAAGGCCTTGACCAGGTTTTTGAGGTGCTTCGCGCACCATTCACAGAAGAGCCCACCAACTGGTCGCGCCGCTACAAGGCCAACCTTGAGAAGCTTGCCTCTGGCGATGTCATCAAGGTGTCTGAGGTTGTTCGCGACCTGTGGCGTCGAGACCAAGACCGCGGCCTTTCTGCCGGCGAAAAGCGCATGCTTGCCAAGGCTCGCCAGATTTTGATCTCCGAGCTTGCGCTTGCTGAGAAGACTGACGAAGACAAGGCATCGCTTGTGCTCGACGAGGTTCTCGCTTCCTAATCACTAGGTAGCGCTGCCTCGTATATGAGCCACACGGTTCAGCCTCGCGTCGCTGTCATTGTTGTCGGCGCGGGAAGCGGCACTCGTCTCGGGCGAAACGAACCCAAAGCGTTTGTGCCTCTCGCTGGACGACCAACACTGAGTCGTGCGCTTGATTCCGTTTTTGGGATGAGCGAGCCGACACAAATTATCGCAACAGTGCCGCCGGCCTTCGTTCCCATTGCCGAAGAACTGGTGCGGGCTGTACCCGGTAGTGACGATCACAAAGTGACGATCATCGTCGGCGGCTCAACTCGTCAAGAGTCAGTCGCCGTAGCGCTCGCGTTGCTGCTGCCAACGGTCACGGTTGTTCTCGTTCACGACGCTGCGCGCCCGCTCACTCCGAGCAGTATTTTCGACGCGGTTGTCGCGGAGGTGCTCAGCTCGGGCACGGGCGTTGTGCCAGGACTTCCTGTCGCCGACACCATCAAGCGCACCGACGATACGGGTCGGATCGTCGAGACCGTCGATCGGTCCGCGCTCATAGCCGTTCAGACCCCTCAGGGGTTCCCGCGTGAGCAGCTCGTTAGCGCCCATGAGGCGGCAACCGAGGAATTCACAGACGATGCAGCAGTTGTCGCAGCCGCGGGACACCCCGTCGCCGTAATCCCTGGAGATCACTTGGCTTTCAAGATCACGACCGCGTGGGAACTTCAGCGAGCCGAGCAGTTGTTCGCTGCCCCAGCAGTGTCGGGCATCCGCGTTGGCATCGGAACTGATGTGCACGCTTACGACGAGACCAAGCCTCTGTGGCTTGCTGGCTTGCACTGGCCGGACGAAGTTGGACTTCGGGGGCACAGCGATGGTGATGTTGTTTCGCACGCAATCTGCGACGCACTGTTGTCTGCGGCAGACCTTGGCGATTTAGGTGCAGTATTTGGCACGAGCGACCCCACATTCGAAAACGCCCACGGCGCCGTGTTCTTGAGCGAAACGCTGCGCTTGATTCGGGAAGCTGGCTTTGAGGTTGGCAATGTTTCCGTGCAGATCATTGGCAATCATCCGATAGTTTCTCGCCGTCGAGTCGAGGCGGGCACGTTCTTGAGCGACATTTTGGGTGCTCCCGTCAGCATTGCGGGCACGACAACTGACGCCCTCGGATTCACCGGTCGTGGTGAGGGTGTTGCGGCCATCGCAACCGCTCTCGTGCACACGCGCTAGCCCCGAAAACTGCCTGAGAGCTGTCCACCGCTTTTCACAGTCGAGTGGTTCGTCATTAGGCGTGCACTCCACTCACTAGAAAATTTCGCGAGCTTCGGGGCGGCGGAGGCGAAACCTCATCGTTGGACGCCCAATTGGTCTAGCTGATGCGGGCTATCTGAACGTTCACCGTGGTCCCAGGAGCGGCCGCATCAACGAGAGCATCGGCAACGCGCCGGGCGGTTTCGGGTGCAGGCTGATCATGTGCTGCAGCGATCTTGGTAGTGAGTGCGGTCCCGTTGGATGTTTCTTTCACCTCGACGCCATCTGACTGGTCAGCATTTCTGGCCATTCCCGCTCCGGCGGGGGAAAGCAGAACGGGTGCGAGTGAAGGCGGAAATATTTGAACAACTCCTAGCACGGTGCGGACTCGTTCAGTGAGCTGCCGTGGGTCGGCGGGGGTGCTCATGGGGTGGCCTCCTTCTGCGCTGTATATCTGTATAGATCATCGATCACGATGTTTACGGCGGTCACACGGAGGTGGGTGTGCAGCCGAAGCGCATCGAATATGCCGCTACGAAGAGTTTCCGCGAGCTGTTGGGCCGGTTGACCCCATGCCGTGTTGGCCGTCACGGTAATCGCGACAGGTGCGTCGAGGGACTCCGCGTCGCCGTCGATTCTGGTGTTACCAACAACCACTCCGTCGATCTTGTCGCCGACGGAGCGGACGAGGGCGCGAACGGCACCCTCAGTGATGCTGAGGCGAACCCGTGGGTTGTCGTGGTGCAGCGGCAAGGAGCGTCCCGCGCGTGCCTCTTGGGCGATATTCGCGATGATGGTGTTGAACCAAGATTCGGATGGGGTTGCCCGTCGGGTGGACTCATGAATGAGCAAGTCTCGAGATAACTCAGCGACGCGGTTGAGCCCGGCTAGCGCATTGAGGCACTCCGGACATGCTTCGATCTTCGGGTCCTCGGGAACGCGGTCGGCAGCGAGATAGTTGCTGAGTTCATCGATGGTTTTCCCACATCCCAGCACGGTGGGTGTGATTTTGATCACCGCCATCCCTCCATTTGTGCGTAAACGCTTGCCCTAGCTCGTGCGAGTTTACCCCGGACGTTCGACGGACTGATTTCCAACTCTTCGGCGATCTGTTCGTAGCTTAGTTCTGCGATTTCGCGAAGTAGCCAACACTGCCTTTGGTCATCGCTCAGCGCGTCAAGAGCTGCGGAGAGTGCTCGCAGCTGAGCGTGCCGAATTGCACAATTCTCTGGCTCTGCCTCGCGCGGAAGAGTGATCTCCCACTCCGGCAGTGGGCGAGCCGTCGGACGTCGGCGTACGTGCGTGAGCGCCTGCCTGCTGGCGATTTTCATCAGCCAAGATCTCACGCTCGTCGGATCGCGCAGGGTGGGAAGCTGCCGCCACGCGAGCAGGAGTGAGTCTTGCACAACGTCGTCGGCGTCGCTGATGGATCGCAGTATGCGCGCAACAAAGCCGCGCATCATCGGGACGTGGCGGCGGCACAGTAAATCAAAAGCTGCGGAATCGCCGTCAATGGCACGCTCCGCGAGGACTCCATCGGCCACATCTTCCTGAAGGTAGGGTGCGTTGTCTTCGCCTGTGGGCGTCATACCGGAACCAATCAGAAATAAATTCGTGACGAATATGAGGCCAAGCGCGTCTTATCAGTAGAGGAACAATAGCACGAGATCCGCCGCCAAACGGCGACGGTCAACCATTCACAGATTGAGGAATCATGGTCACCGAAAACGAAAACCAGTCCAGCAGTTCCGTCGCCCCCGCGCAGAGTGAAGCAACTAAGCCCTCGGGTGTATCCAAGTCCTCGAGCACATCGGGATCGCGCGTCGATCGTGCTTCGTCGCCCTCAACCTCGGATTCGGGCACGTCGACAGCAGGCAAGACGACTATCAGCGAAGGTGTGGTTTCCAAAGTCGCCGGCATCGCAGCCCGTGCCGTTCCCGGCGTATTCGCCCTAGGCGGTGGCGGTGCTCGCGCCCTCGGAGCAGTTCGGGATGCGTTCAACGCGACAGATCTCACTCAGGGGGTAGAGGTCGAGGTCGGCGAAACACAAGCCGCCGTTGATGTCACTCTGGTCGTTGAATATCCGGCACCGATTCAGGAGGTATCGGAGAACGTGCGCGCAAGTGTCGCTAGTGCGATCACCAAACTCGTCGGGTTAGAAGTTGTTGAAATAAATATCGCAGTCAACGACGTGCACCTCCCCGGCGACGACAGCGATGACGAACCCGAAGAATCACGCGTCTCATGAGTGGCACCATGACCGGCGTTCTTAGTGGGGCGATCCTTGCTTTCGCTATTCTGCAATTCGGCTTCTGGGGATTCCTCCTCGTCGCAGTGCTGATGGCGCTCGGTGGTTTCGTGGGCCGCCTCGCATCCGGGCAGCTGGATCTTCGCAGAATCGCGGACGCGTTTCGTGGACGAGGTAGCTCCTGATGGAAACTAAGGCCGCGGTTCCTGCCCGAAACGGCACGGCTCGACACGCCACCGAGGTGACCCTGCAGCCCGGCCGGACCGTTGTCCACGACCGAGTCGTCCTCAAAGTGGTTGAACAGCTTTGCGCGACTGCGTTGCAGGTGGACCGCGGTAGTGTGACCGCGAAAGTATCTTCCACTCGTGGACAGATGACAGTAACGGTCGCCTCCCCGTTGTCGATCCCTCCGCTGGACGACGACACCGCCGTCCACGCGGCTGGGTCGATTGTGGATCGTCTCAGCGCCACCCAAACTAGCCTCCGGGAACGGATCGGGCGGGTCACGGGCAGGGAAGTGGCTCGCGTGAACATCACGATCTCCGGTGCCATCCTCAGCAAGGCGCGGCGAGTTCAATGAGTGGCAACGCAACATTTCGACGCATCATTCGTCGAGAGACCCACTCCCCCCGAACCGTTGCGATGGTAATCGCGGCAGTTCTCTCGATCGTGGCGCTCGCGTACCTCGGTATCGAAATCGTGCTTTCGCTACTGCTGCAGCCCGCGTTGCTCGTTTCGCCGGTGTCGGCGGGCGATTGGCTGACCGGCATACCCGAACAGCAGCCGGTGTGGGCGATCATCGCTGCTGCGAGTGCCCTTGCTGTGATCGGCATCGTATTCTGCGTGATTGCGCTTACGCCAGGGCGTCTACCCAAACATCAGATGGTTACCGAGGGGAGCGCTGTACTCGTCGATAACGCGGTCATTGCGGCAGCGTTGGCCCAGTACATCAGCGATCACACCGGTATTGTCCGAGACCGTATTTCAGTCGGAGTATCTCACCGAGTTGTCGACGTCACCGTCTCTCCCGATGCGGGCCTTCCTGTTGTCGACACCCAAATCCGAGAATTGGTTGCAAGCGAATTGGAACATTATCAACTCACCCGTGGTGTCAAGACGCGGGTACGAACACCGCAGCAGCACAAAGGATCGTACTCATGAACAACACCAACCGGTTCATTAATCGCACGCTCATTCTCGTCGTAGGTATCGTGCTTTTTGCTGTGGGTGCTGGCATTGTCATCGTCTTCGCTTGGAGCGCTGCGGCAGACTGGTGGACCACATTTGCCGCCTACGCGCACACTTGGCTCGATGACGCGATCACAAGAACCACGATCGGCAACACCACAGCCAACTGGGTAGCGTTCGGCTCTCTCGCAGCGATTGCCATCGTCATAGTTCTGTTGATCGTTACTCTCGCCCGACTAGGTGGTGGGCGCACTAATGCCCTCATCCGCACCGGTGGTCACGACAGCGCCGATGGTCGAATTGTTATCGATACCGGTTTTGCCTCCGACGCGCTGATGAAGTCGCTCGGCGAGCGGCCCGAGATTCTCTTTGGCCGGGTATCGACCGCGAACGTGCGACGCAAGCCCATGCTCCACGTCAGCATTACTCCTCGCCAGAACACCTCTCCGCGGCACGTCGCCGATGATGTTGAGCGCCTCCTAGACAACCTGACGGCGCTTACCGGTCAGCACATACCTACCTATGTATCAATCCACTCTGGGCTCAGAGCACGGCTCGCGCGTGACGAACGGGGGATCGCCTGATTGGCTTCTGTTATTGGCTTCTGCCGGTCTGTCCATGTAACAGAGGGCGGCGGTCGCTAAACTTGGCCAGTGACTATTCGCCTGTATGACACCCGCAGCGCCAGCCTCGTCGATCTCGAACCCCGTGAACCGGGCAAAGTGGGCATTTACGTGTGCGGACCCACCGTGCAGGCCGCGCCGCACATCGGTCATCTTCGTTCCGCTCTTGTCTATGACATTTGGCGTCGGTGGTTGACCTACCGAGGGCTTGACGTCACCATGGTGCGCAACGTCACTGACATTGACGACAAGATTTTGAATCAAGCAGTGGATGCCGCGAACGAGGGCTCCACCGAACAGTGGTGGGCGTTGGCCTACCGTTTCGAGCTTGAGTTCACCGCCGGCTACAACGAACTCGGCATTCTGCCACCCACATATGAACCGCGAGCGACCGCCAATATCTCTGAGATGCGCGAGCTAATTGCGACGCTCATTGAGCGCGGTCACGCCTACGCAGCAGCGGATGAATCCGGCGACGTTTACTTCGACACCCAGTCGTGGCCCAGTTATGGCGAACTGACCCGCCAAAAGCTCGACGACATGGTTGCCGCGGCAGATGCCGACCCTCGATCCAAACGGGACCCGCACGACTTCGCCCTGTGGAAGGGCAGCAAGCCGACCGAGCCAGAGTCCGCCTCATGGTCGTCCCCATGGGGAAATGGTCGCCCGGGGTGGCACATTGAGTGCTCGGCAATGTCTCGCCGGTATTTGGGCGGTGAGTTCGACATCCACGGTGGTGGACTCGACCTGCGCTTCCCGCATCACGAGAACGAACTTGCACAGTCGACCGCGGCTGGCGATGGCTTCGCCAAGCACTGGGTGCACAACGGCATGGTCAATGTGAATGGCCAGAAGATGTCGAAGTCTCTCGGCAACTCGGTGTTCGCTCGCGAATTATTGGATGCTGCACGCCCGATCGTCGTGCGCTACCTCCTCGGTGCTGCACACTACCGCTCCACAATTGACTACAATGACAATTCGCTTGCCGAAGCGGAAGCTGCGTTTGAGCGACTCGAAGTATTCATTGAGCGGGCAACACGTCGTCTTCGCGACACTCGCTTCGATGTTGCCAACACCAACCTGGTTCCCGAAGCGTTTGGCGAAGCAATGGATGACGACCTCGCGGTGCCGCAAGCGCTCGCGGTCGTGCACGACACAATTCGCGCGGGCAATACAGCTCTCGACGATGGAGATCTTGCGGCCGTCGCTACCGCGCGATCACACGTGATCGCAATGGCGCAGGTTTTGGGTATCAACCCACTAGATCCACGATGGGGTTCTGAGCGTTCAGAACCAGCCGTTGCTGCATTATCAGCGCTGGTTGACAAGCTCATTGAGGATCGCAATACAGCCCGCACGGCAAAGGACTTTGCTGTTGCGGACCGAATCCGTGATGAACTATCAGCGGCGGGCATCACTCTAGAGGATGACTCGACCGAATCGCATTGGAGCTTGCCGTGACTAATCGGCGCTTCCGACAGGAGCAACACTCGTGAAAAACCCAGCTAATAAACCCCGCGCAGGAGCAGTACGCAAGGGCCGCAAGGGCCC
>Ga0314772_1000154_pt1 | contig 38603 bp, 35 predicted proteins | sample MetaGCBIW2018_FD_204520 | JGI IMG/M metagenome (GOLD analysis project Ga0314772, IMG submission 204520) | Cryopeg brine microbial communities from Beaufort Sea near Barrow, Alaska, United States - CBIW 2018 | ecosystem: Environmental > Aquatic > Marine > Coastal | place: USA: Alaska | collected... | reverse complement strand
TCAACCTCGCCAAGGCGCTGTTGTACTCGATGAACGGCGGCCGTGACGAGGTGTCCGGCAAGCAGGTCTCGCCCGTGTCGGTTCCGAACACTTCTGAGGTGCTCGACTACGACGAGGTGCTCGTCTCCTTTGACTCGCAGCTCGAGTGGCTCGCGCAGACCTACGTCGATGCGCTCAACTGCATTCACTATATGCACGACAAGTACTCCTACGAGCGCATCGAGATGGCCCTTCACGACAGCAAGATTTTGCGCACTATGGCGTGCGGCGTCGCGGGCCTGTCCGTGGCCGCCGACTCGCTGTCCGCGATCAAGTACGCGACCGTCCGCCCTGTGCGCGATGAGACCGGGCTGATCATTGACTACGACGTGAACGGCGAGTACCCAACATTTGGCAACGACGACGACCGTGTCGACGACATCGCCGTGGACCTGGTCCACCGCTTCATGATGAAGGTACGCAAGCAGCCCACCTACCGAGGCGCGTTACACACCCAGTCGGTGCTGACGATTACGTCGAACGTGGTCTACGGCACCGCGACGGGTAACACTCCGGACGGCCGCCGTGCAGGCGAGCCTTTCGCGCCTGGAGCCAACCCGATGAACGGTCGCGACCGCCACGGCGTGATTGCCTCGGCTCTGTCTGTTGCCAAACTGCCATACGACGATGCTCAAGATGGCATCTCGCTGACCACCACCATCGTCCCCACGGGCCTTGGACACAACAAGGTCGAGCAGGTGAAGAACCTGGTCGGGATCCTCGACGCGTACAACGTCTCCAACGGCTTCCACCTGAACATCAACGTCCTCAACCGCGAGACGCTCGAGGACGCGATGGAACACCCGGAGAACTACCCGCAGCTGACCATTCGAGTGTCCGGATATGCCGTCAACTTTGTGCGACTTACTCGTGAGCAGCAACTCGACGTGCTGTCCCGCACATTCCACGCCGGCTTGTAGGGCACGTTCATGAGCATCTCCCCGGGTCTCACCGCTACTTCCGATGAAACGGTCACCTCCGTTGCCACCCGCACCTCCGACATCTCAGTCGCGGACGACGATCTTCGCGAGTCATTGCGCCAACCGGGCTCGACTGGCTCCATCCACTCGTGGGAGCTCGTCACTGCGGTCGACGGCCCAGGTAGTCGACTAACTGTATTTTTGGCCGGCTGCCCGCTGAGGTGCCTGTACTGCCACAATCCCGACACGTGGCAGATGCGCCGCGGCGAGCGGCACACGGTAGAACAGGTGATGGCGAAGGTCCGCCGGTACGAGCCGGTGCTCAGGGCAACGGGCGGGGGAGTCACCCTGTCGGGCGGCGAACCACTGCTCCAGGCGCCATTCGTGGAGAACATCTTCGCGGAGTGCAAGAAGCTCGGGATCCACACGGCCCTCGATACATCTGGGTTTCTGGGAGGTAGGGCGTCGAACGGCCTGCTGTCCAATACTGACCTGGTGCTCCTCGACGTGAAGTCCGGCTTGCCCGATGTCTATCGCAAGGCCACTAGCCGCCCGCTGCAGCCCACGCTCGACTTTGGGCGCCGGCTGGCGGCCCAGGATAAGCGAGTCTGGGTGAGGTTCGTGCTCGTGCCCGGGCTGACTGACGGCGAGGACAACGTGGAGAGCGTCGCTGCCTACGTCGCCAGTCTTGGCAACGTGGAACGAGTCGAGGTGCTGCCCTTCCATCAGATGGGCAAGGACAAGTGGGCCGAGCTCGACGAGGCCTACGCGCTCGCGGACACCGAGCCCCCGACGGAGGAGCTTCTGGTGCGCGTGCGCGCGCAATTCGAGCAGCACGGGCTCACTGTTTTTTAGTGGGCCCGGCACCCCCGATGACTCCCGCTGTCGGGCGGGACCTTCGGCCCGAGAACCCGCTCCGCACCGGGCATAACTTGGAAGTAGTTCATCGGCTCGAGTCCCGGGTCGAATCCACTCACAAGGAGCACAACGAAATGACAACCACGGACCCCGGCGTGACCACCACCACGGCAACGGATCCCAGCGCCGACCCCATCGCGCAAGGGATCGACACCCTGGTTGCCAAGGCGCAGGCCGCGCTTGAGGTTTACGGAGCTTTCAACCAGGAGCAGATCAACCACATCGTCAAGAAGGCCTCGGTCGCCGCCCTCAACCAGCACGGCGTCCTCGCCGTCCTCGCGGTCAAGGAAACTGGCCGTGGCGTGTTCGAGGACAAGGCCGTCAAGAACATCTTCGCGTGCGAGCACGTCACCCACTCCATGGGCCCCATGAAGACCGTGGGCGTGATCAGCGACGATCCGATCTCGGGCATCACCGAGATCGCCGAGCCCGTAGGCGTCATTTGCGGCCTCACCCCGGTGACCAACCCCACCTCGACCGCCATTTTCAAGGCACTGATCGCCATCAAGACCCGCAACCCGATCATCTTCGCCTTCCACCCGAACGCCCAGGAGTCATCCGTGGCAGCGGCCCGCGTGGTCCGCGATGCGGCAATCGCCGCAGGCGCACCGGCCAACTGCGTGCAGTGGGTGGAGGCGCCCTCACTCGAGGCCACCGGCCTACTCATGAATCACGCGGGAGTTGCCTTGATCCTCGCCACCGGTGGCAACGCCATGGTGAAGGCGGCGTACTCGTGTGGCAAGCCCGCGCTCGGAGTGGGGGCCGGCAACGTACCGGCCTACATCCACAAGTCGGCCAAGGTGGGACGCGCCGTCAACGACATCGTGATCTCAAAGGCTTTCGACAACGGGATGGTGTGCGCATCGGAGCAGGCCGTAATCATCGACGAATCTATCTATGTCGAGACGCTCGGCCTGTTCGACCGCCTGCACGCTTACCGCGTCACGCCAGAACAGAAGACGATGCTCGAAGACCTGATCTTTGGCGTCACCGCGGGCGGTACTAACTGCGGCGGCGCAAAACTTAACCCGAACGTCGTAGGCAAGTCGCCGCAGTGGATTGCGGAACAGGCCGGATTCTCTGTGCCTAGAGAGACCTCGATCATCCTCGCAGAGGTCTCCGAAGTCGGCGAGAGCGAGCCGCTTACCCGCGAGAAGTTGTGCCCCGTGCTCGCGGTCCTCAAGGCCACCTCAACCGAGCAGGGTCTGCAGTACGCCGAGCAGATGGTGGAGTTCAACGGCCTCGGTCACTCTGCCGCTATCCACGCGACCGACGACGACCTCATTCAGGAGTTCGGCCGGCGCGTCAAGGCTATCCGCGTGATCTGCAATTCGCCCTCGAGCCACGGTGGAATCGGCGACATTTACAACGCGTTCTTACCCTCGCTCACCTTGGGATGCGGATCCTACGGACGCAACTCGGTATCCAACAACGTCACCGCGGTGAACCTCATCAACGTCAAGCGAATCGGCCGAAGGAACAACAACATGCAGTGGTTCAAGGTGCCGTCCAAGACCTACTTTGAGCCCAACGCGATCCAGTACCTGCGCGACATGGAGGACGTCGAGCGCGTCACCATCGTCACCGACGCCACGATGACCCGCATCGGGATTGTCGACAAGGTGATCGACGTGCTTCGCAGGCGCAGCAACAACATCTCGCTGCAGATCATTGACAACGTCGAGCCTGAGCCGAGCATCAAGACGGTCAAGGCGGGCGCGGAGATCCTGCGGGCCTTCAAACCCGACACCATCATTGCCGTGGGCGGCGGGTCGCCGATAGACGCCGCGAAGGTCATGTGGCTCCTGTACGAACACCCGGAGGTGGACTTCTCCGACCTCAAGGAAAAGTTCTTCGACGTCCGCAAGCGTGCCTTCACTTTCCCCAAGCTGGGAGAGCTGGCCAAGTTGGTCTGCATCCCCACCACCTCGGGAACTGGCGCGGAGGTCACCCCCTTCGCCGTCATCACCGACACGGAGACCGGCCGCAAGTACCCGCTCGCGGACTACGCGCTGACCCCGACCGTTGCGATCGTCGACCCGGTACTCACAGCTCAGCTACCCTCGCGAGTCGCAGCCGACTCCGGGATGGATGCGCTCACCCACGCGACCGAGGCCTACGTCTCCGTCTACGCGAACGACTTCACCGACGGACTCGCGCTCCAGGCCATTCGCCTGGTGTTCCAGAACATCGAGGAGTCGGTCACACAGGGGCCTGGGGCTGAAAAGGCGCGCGAGAAGATGCACAACGCCGCGACCATCGCGGGCATGGCATTCGGAAACGCGTTCCTCGGCCTGGTCCACGCGATGTCGCACGTCACCGGATCGATGTTCCACGTGGCCCACGGCCGCACGAACGCGATCTACCTACCGCACGTGATCCGCTACAACGGCAAGGTTCCCACTAAGCCCACTTCATGGCCCAAGCAGGAAACCTACGTGGCGCCCGAGCGGTTCCAGGAGATTGCCAAGATGCTCGGACTCGCCCACGACACCGCGGAGATCGCGGTTGAGGCCTACGCATCTGCGTGCGAGGAGCTGCGAGCCAAGGTTGGCATCGAGGACTCCTTCAAGGAGGTGGGCGTAGACGAGGTGGAGTTCATGTCCAGCCTCGACACTTTAGCCATGAATGCCTACGAGGACCAGTGCGCGCCGGCCAACCCACGGCTGCCGATGCTGGACGACATGTTGGTGATGATGGAGGCCGCTTACTACGGCATCCGCTACGAGGAGGTCTTGGACCGCGCGGTCACCGAGGCCGCCCCGGCGCCCAAGAAGGCGGGGCGCAAGGCGAAGGCTTAACTGTTCCATAGCCGTCCGCTAGGTCGGGGACTACCTGGCGGGCCGCTACGCCCCGATCTCGAAGACGAGGTCGGGGCGTAGTTCCGTCCTGGGCAAACCATGCGGCGACTACAGTAGTGGGTTGTGGCTGCCATCGACTTTCCCGCTGAAATCGCGTCCCTGCGATCGACCTTCGACCAGATCGAGGCCGTCTCCGACCCGGACGCATTGCGCCTCAAGGTCGCAGAGCTGTCCGAGCAGGCCGTGGCGCCGGACCTGTGGGACGACCAAGACAACGCCCAGGCAGTCACCAGCGCGCTGAGCGGCGCCCAAGGCGAACTCGACCGGCTCGCGTCCTTTACTCAGCGGATCGACGACGTTGAGGTGTTGGTCCAGATGGGCACCGAAGGGGCCGATGCTGAGACGCTCGCGGAGGCGGAAGGTGAGCTCGTGGTCCTCAAGAGAGACCTCACGGCCATGGAGGTCCGCACGCTGATGACGGGGGAGTGGGACGAGCGCAACGCCGTCGTCACGATCCGCTCCGGCGCGGGCGGGGTGGATGCCGCCGACTTCGCCGCGATGCTGCTGCGCATGTACCTGCGTTGGGCGGAGGGCCACGGTTATGCCACCAAGGTGATGGACACGTCCTACGCCGAGGAGGCAGGGCTTAAGTCCGCCACCTTCGAGGTGAGCGCGCCGTACGCGTACGGCAACCTGTCGGTTGAGGCGGGCACTCACCGCCTGGTACGCATCAGCCCGTTTGACAACCAGGGGCGCCGCCAGACCAGCTTCGCGGCCGTCGAGGTGATCCCGCTTATCGAGGGCACCGACCACATCGAAATCCCGGACAACGACATCAAGGTGGACGTGTTCCGCTCGTCCGGCCCGGGAGGACAGTCCGTCAACACCACCGACTCGGCAGTGCGCCTCACCCACCTACCCACGGGCACGGTGGTGTCGATGCAGGACGAGAAGAGTCAGATTCAGAACCGCGCGGCTGCGATGCGGGTGCTGCAGTCGCGACTGCTCATCCTCAAAAAACAGGAGGAGGCCGCGCAGAAGAAGGAACTCGCGGGGGACATCAAGGCGTCGTGGGGGGACCAGATGCGCTCGTACGTGTTGCATCCCTACCAAATGGTCAAGGACCTGCGCACGGAGCACGAGTCCGGCAATACCTCGGGCGTTTTTGACGGCGAGATCGACGGTTTCATCGACGCCGGCATTCGCTGGCGACGCGCCCAGGACCTCTAGCGACTAGTCCCGCGGCCGCTCTCGCGAGTCAAGAAACTGGGTTAGCCCCACTTCGGTTTCTCCGTCAGCTTGCGAACGCCCTCAGTTGCCGAGGCAACCTCCAGAACCAGCGTCCGTAACGCGGGTTTCTGGTCCGCTACGGCATCGGGATAGTCGGCGATCGCGGCGCCGACGGCATCGGGCAACTCACCGTCGTAGGCCACGCCAGCCACGACACGAACGATCGAGGCGCCGGTCCGGAGTCCACCCACTACGTCCGCACCACAAATCGACTGTTGCCGGCCCAGCGCGTGCGTAGCAACCCCGAGCAACATACGTTTTGTGGTGCGGACGTCGCACGGCAGGGGTGCCCCTGGCTGTGAATGGGGGTTTGGGCGACCCAGAAGCTCCTCAGAGTCTTAGTTGCGTCCGAGCATCAGCAAGTACTCGGAGCCCACTGGTTGGTTGCGACCGGCGGTCGGCAGCGTTCTTGTCCTCTACTCGCCCCGACAGTTGTGAGCGCTGTGTGAGCGAGTGGGGGTAAAGATACTAAATGTCACGAATCGCGAGGAACGTAACCATGAGCGATCGCGGCACGGTTCGCTATGGCGGAGATGTGGGCAAAGAAATAGCAGATCACCGACGGCCGAGGGTCGGTGTACTGCGGCCTTTACTGGTCAGCCTGTTGACGGTCAGTTTACTGGCGGGGTGTGTACGCGGAGTGGACCCCCAGCCTGAGGTGACCGCAGCTGACGAGTTCCCCCCCACCTCCACAGAGCTGATCGCAGAAGCACTAGATGCTGGCGAGATCGACGAGCCGACGTCCCTGCTGTTCCGCACGTGGCTGTACTTTGGCGACCCGAAGTTGCCAGCAGAGTTCATCGGTGAGGACGCGCCGTACGAGCTTGGCCTGATTGCCCAGTTGCGCAACAAGCTTGATGAGATGCCCGAAGAAATACAAGCACAAATAGAGCCGTATCTGCTGAGGCCGGATGACCCACGAAGCGCCTTCAACGCGCCGGCCGCGGGCAACCAGAACGCGTCACCAGTGGCATTTGTGAAAGAAACGGCACCGGTGGCTGACAAGAAATTCCCACCGCATCGATGCGACACCAGCTGGCTGACAGTAGCCGTTGTCGGGCTGCCGTTCCGGGTATGGGTGTGCGATGATTCCGCCGCGCTGGCGGGGTTCACTCCCGACGAAGCGCTCGATTTTGTCTCCGACATGCTCATTGAGTATGCACCGCAGATGATCGCAGATATGGGCGAACTGATTCCGGACGACCCGGACCAGCAGTCGGGAGAGATTCGAGACGATCTGATCGATGTCTATGCGCTGCCCACGGGATGGCTCAGCCCGTACCGTGAGAACTACGACACTGCGCCGCCTTACGCGAGAACGGTCCAATCGCCGCCAAACGTGGGAAACACCACGAGTTCGTACGTTCTGGTGTCATTGGAACACTCTGGCGACCAGCCGCTGCTTGAACGCATGCTTGTGCACGAGTTGTTCCACGCGTTTCACAACACGTTTAACGCCAAATTGGATGCACCGTGGTGGACAGAGGGCGTGGCCGAGTGGGCGGCTTCGTACTATGTGCGTTCAGACTCGGAGCGCCTTTACCAGGTGCGCATGAAGTACCTCATGGATATAGCTGCCCCGTCAATCTTGCTGGAGGGGGAGCTCACAAAGTATGCCGCGTACATCTGGCCGTTATTCATGGAACAGGAAGTAGGTGCGGAGGCAGTCTTCGACTCTGTACGCGCGCTTGCCACGCTGCCTGCAGGAGCCGACACCGAGGCAGTGATCGCTGTGCTTGATCAGCAGTTGCCCATGTCGGCCAACTATCCCGAACTGGCCGTGCGGCTGGTCAACATGCAATACCCCGGTGATCCGATTTCACCAAAATTTCAGGATTTGGATGCACACTTTCCGGCCCAGAGACCGCCTCGAATGGATGAGTTCACGCTGGGTAAGGAACCGGTGGAATTGAATGCGAATGCTATGTACGGCCTGGGCTATCGCGATTATTACGTCGCCGTTGAGCCACCGCCCGATCACCCGCCAGGCACCGGCGTACTCGTTCGCGTCTCCGGGCAGGTAGCAACGGGGAGTGGGCTAGCACCAGTGTTGCAGGCCCTGGTGCGTGATCCTGATGGAGAGTATTCGCGGGTGCGACTCGCCTATAACGGCGATGGTGATTCGGTGTGTGTTGACGAGGAAATGGTCCTCGTGCTCGCCAACAACTCTACGGAGAAGCTTGATCTGACCGAAGGCACCCTTGTGCTCCAGCGTCTGGACGGTGAGCCGTGCTCCCGGATCGAAGTGAACGATCCAGAGTATTTCTATGCGCTCTCCGAGGGCGACACTGTGCACGTTGACGGAATAGAGGGTGATGATGAACCCGACGACACGCGGCTCGTCGTCACCGTTCGTGACCCCGATCCGAGCGAGATCGATGAGTATGAGGTGAAGGTGCGGGTCACCGGCGGCACGCTGAGAACCCCACGGTCCTTCAGTTGGCCGTTGTCCAGTCTCGAGAACCCTGGCGAAGGGGTGTGGCAACAAGACGTGCCACTGCCCCTCGACATTGATCTGACCGATGAAAACCGTCCGCTCACTATCGACGCCCGGCTGGAACGGTCGGGTAAGGGCGTCGACTCGAACAGCCCGACAGTGATATTGCAGGGAGATCAGGAGCCTCGGTGCTTTACGGACGTTGACATCACCGGGACGGTGATGCACCAGATCTACTACGAGGGCGGGTCGGAGTACCGCCCCTATCCCGTGTCGATGTCGGGACGGTTCGAACATCCGACGGGCGTCACTCTTGTGACGTTGAGCGACTACGCGAACACAATGCTGCAAATGCAGAGCCTCGCGTACGACGACCCGGACCCGTTTGACAAGGATTCCATCCATTTCGTTATCGACTCGTTCGGCCTAGACGTGCCTTCAGGCGGGACGAGAAGCTATGTGCTCGAATCGTCATTGGCGTATTACGACTACACGAATATCCCGTGGGCGAAACTGGATGAGGGGACGGACCTGCCGAACCAGGGGCGGGGTCAGCCGTTGCCGGGTGACGTGCCGTCGATGCTTCGCGGTAACGCCACCCTCGATGTGACAAAGAACTTGCCTTCGGCAGGGATCTTGGAGGGGACAATCACCGGTGTGTTTACCGATGAATACGCGTATAACCACGGAGACCGGCTCGAGGTCACGCTGACCTTCGCCACTGCGAATCAGTGCTGATCTACCGAAGACAGCTACAAGACTGAGTGCGATTGTGACGACACTCACACCCACCGCATCGGCGCGCCTTCCGGAACGCCTCGAATCGCTTGCTTACGATGCCGTTGGCACGAGTCCGTCCCCTTGCGCCCGGAAACATGATTCGACTAGACAACGTAAGCAAGGTGTACTCACGAGGTGCACGTCCCGCACTCGACGCCGTAGACGTCGAGATCGAGCGCGGCGACTTTGTGTTCCTCGTGGGATCCTCGGGTTCCGGAAAGTCGACCTTCCTCAAGTTAGTGCTACGCGAGGAGCGGCCCACCACCGGTGAGGTTTACGTTGCTGGGCGCCATCTGAATAAACTCTCCAGCTTTCGCGTGCCGCACCTGCGCCGCGAGATTGGCGCAGTGTTCCAGGATTTCCGCCTGCTGCCCAATAAGACCGTGTTTCAAAATGTCGCATTTGCGCTCCAGGTAATCGGCAAGAACCGAGCCACCATCAACTCGAGCGTGCCGGAGATGCTGGAACTGGTGGGGCTTGCCGGCAAGGAGAAGCGCCTGCCACACGAACTGTCCGGCGGTGAGCAGCAGCGCGTCGCCATCGCGCGCGCCTTCGTTAACCACCCGCCCATCCTGCTGTGCGACGAGCCCACGGGAAACCTTGACCCAGGCACCTCCGTCGGCATCATGCGCCTGCTGGACCGCATCAACCGCACTGGCACCACGGTGTTGATGGCGACGCACGACGACGAGATCGTGGACCAGATGCGCAAGCGCGTGATCGAGCTCAAGGGCGGCCACGTGGTGCGCGACCAGGACCGTGGCGTGTACGGATTGGAGCGCGCATGAGGCTCCGGTTTATCTTTGGCGAGGTCTGGAACGGGCTGCGCCGCAACGCGACGATGGCGTTGTCGGTTGTCCTGGTGACCTTCGTGTCGCTGACCTTCGTGGGCGCCGCGGCGCTCATCCAGGTGCAGTTGGGCCAGCTCCAGGACGACTGGTACGGCAAGGTCGAGGTGTCGATCTTCCTCTGCCCAGAGAATGCGCGCACCGAGGCGTGCGCAGTCGGCCCGGTGACTCCCGCGCAAGAGGACGCGATCCGCGGCGTGCTCGAGACCGGCGCCGTAGGCGATCTAGTGCAGACCGTGTACTACGAGTCCCGCGAGGAGGCGTACAAGAAGTTCATCGCACAGGACACGGACGGTGTTTATTCGTCCCTGACAGCCGACCAAATGCAGCCCATCTTCCGCGTCAAGCTCGCGGACCCGCAACAGTTCCAGGTGATATCCGATGCCACGCAGGGCTTGCCGGGCGTGGAGACCGTGCAGGATCAGCGCGAGATCTTCGCAGACCTGTTCCGATTCATGGACGCCGCGACCCTGGTGACCGCAGGCCTAGCGCTCGTGATGCTCATTGCCGCGGTGCTGCTGATCACCACCACCGTCCGCCTGAGCGCGCTGAGTAGACGCAAAGAGACCAACATCATGCGAATGGTGGGTTCCTCGCGGAGCCTGATCCAGCTGCCGTTCATGCTCGAGGGAGCGGTGGCGGCCACGGCCGGCGCGGTACTGGCGATTCTGAGCCTGTGGTTTGGCGTGCAGTACCTCGTCGAGGATTGGCTCAAGAGTTCGGTGTCTTGGGTGCAATACGTTGGCGGGGAAGATGTGCTCGCAATAGCGCCGTGGCTGCTCGTGATAGCGGTGGGGCTGGCCATTGTCGCCTCGATCATCACGCTTGGAAAGTACACGCGAGCATGATTAGGTCCCGCAGGTTTCTCGCCATTGCCGCAGCTATCCTGCTGCTGCTGCTCGTCTCGGGCTTTGCGTTCTCCACCGCCATGGCCGCCCCGACCGGGCTGCGCACGGCGACGGACTGGGACGGTCAGATCGACAACAAAAAAGACGAGGCTGCTGCTGCGAAGAAGCGCCAGGACGAGCTTGCAGGTGAGCTAGAAGACACCGACGCCAGCATCATCGAGGCGAACGACAAGCTCACGGCGTTGAACGACAAACTCCCCGCACTGCAAAACGCGCTCAAGGCTGCCCAGAACCGGGTTGATTCGGCCGTCGTCAAGCAGGGGATAGTGGCGGACAAGCTGACGGCCGCCAACGCACAGGACGAGGCGCTGACCGAAGAGATCGACAGCGACAACGAGAAGGTCGCGGGTCTTGAGGACACGGTGGCCGCCCTCGCGCGCGAGTCGTACAAGGGCGCGGGGCGGGAGGACAGCCTCTCCGTGGTGTTCGGAGCGAAATCCTCCTCGGAGTTTGTCGACGAGTTCGCCGCCCAGCACTCGTTGTCGCGAGTCCAGTCCAACGCGCTAGGCGAGGTCGAAGAGATCGCCGCGGTGAACCGCAACCGCAGTACGCGTCAGGTGGCGGTTCGTGACTACATCGGCGAGCTCAAAATTGAGGCCGATGCGCTGGTGGTCGAGGCGGATGCCGCGCGTGACGAGGCAAAGAAAAACAAGGACAAGGTGGATGTACTGCTTGCCGAGGTGAAGAAGCAGAAGGATTACCTCGAATCTCAGCGCGCATCCTTCATCGCGCAACAGCAGGAGCAGGAGCGGCAGGAGAAGGCTCTCCTCAACGAAATTAAGGAACTTTCGGCCAAGAAGGTCGAGGCTGAGCGCGAGGCCCGCGCGGAGGCGGCTCGCAAGGCGGCGATCGCGGCCAAGAAGAGCAAGGCGGAACAGGATGCGGCAGCGGCGGCGGCCGCGAAGCAGGGCGTGGTGGGTCAGGGGTTCATGAACTTCCCCACCAAGGTGCCATACATCACGTCGAGTTACGGGATGCGTGTCCACCCGATCTTTCACTACCCCCGCCTCCACGCGGGTACGGACTTCCGCGCGCGCTGCGGCACGCCCGTCTACGCGGCCGCGGCAGGCCGAGTGATTTGGGCAAAATACAAGGGCGGTTTTGGCAACCAGGTGATGGTGGACCACGGCATTGTCAACGGAAACTCGGTGCTGTCGAGCTATAACCACTTCCAAAGGTTTGCCGTGAGCTCTGGTCAAGCTGTCTCCCAGGGCCAGCTCGTGGGATACGAGGGCACCACCGGCACCTCCACCGCCTGCCACCTTCACTTCGAGGTGTATGTCAACGGTAAAACCGTGAACCCCATGTCCATCTTGGGTTCGATTCCCTAGCTCGTAATTCCCCCCATTCCCCAGCCGATGCCGCGAGGGCATACACTCGTACGTTGCACCGTACGCCACCCTGTGCCACAAATCGAGGAGGTGAGTCATGGCTGAGGAAAAGACGAAGATCGTAGCGACAAACCGTGCCGCACGCCACGACTACTTCATCGACCAGACCTACGAGGCCGGGCTGATGCTCACCGGCACCGAAGTCAAGTCGCTGCGCATGGGCCGCGCGAACATCGGCGATGGTTATGTCGCGATCGACAACGGCGAGGCCTGGCTCGAGAACGTCTATATTTCCGAATACGCCCAGGGAACGTGGACCAATCACGCCGCCAAGCGCAGGCGCAAGTTGCTGCTGCATGGTTCCCAGATCGACGAGTTGATGGTCAAGACCCGCGAAAAGGGGTTCTCGATCGTTCCCCTGAAGCTCTACTTTGTGAAGGGCCGCGCCAAGATCGAGATCGGCATCGGTCGCGGTAAGAAGCAGTATGACAAGCGCCAGACGTTGCGTGAGCAGCAGGACACGCGCGAGGCTCAACGCGCGATGAGCGTGCGCCGCAAGGGTCAGTAGGCACGGCATGATGGGAGTCATGCGAATTCTCGGCTCCCTCGCCCTAGCCGCCGTAGCGGCGCTCATCCCAAGTGCGGCGCATACCGCGACAGTCCCCGATCCTGCGGAGTACCCCGGCCGTGCGGTGACCCGGTGGGACGCGACATACGACCTGAACGCGGACGGGTCGGCGGACGTGCGCACCGAGATCGACTTCAATTTTGGCGACAGCCCGGGCCACGGCGTGGTCTGGACCTATCCCACGCGTCAGGGTTATGACGACAAGCAAAATCGGGTGTACGACATTCACGATGTGGCCGTCACCTCGCCGTCCGGTGCGCCCGATGGCCTCTCGGTCGATTCCGGCGAGAACTGGGTGGAATTTCGGGTGGGTGACCCCGACGTCGACAACGTCTCGGGAACGCAGACCTACGTGCTGACGTACACCGTGGACCACATCATGAACACCTCTGTCAACGGCGACGAGTTCTATCTCAATGTGATCGGCGACGAGTGGGCTACGCCGATTTGGGACATGACGACCACGGTGAACGCACCGGTCGACGCCACCGACGCGCAGTGCTTTACAGGACCATCGGGTGGCCAGGCGAAGTGTGACTCCGCGACCAAGAGTGGCTCTTCCGCGGTTTTCCGGCAGGGCTTCGTCAACGCGTACTCGCCATTCACAGTGGACGCGCTGTACCCGGTCGGGTCGTTCGATGCGACCCCTAAGCTCGAGGTCGCGGACGATTTTGCGCGCGCGTTCGCGCTTACTCCTGTGACCGTGGGCGTCTCGCTTGTGCTGTTGGTAGGCGGGCTCCTGATCCTGGTACCGCTCCTCAGGCGCAAGGCCAGCGACGAGCAGTTTGCGGATCTCACGCCGGGAGTAGGCCCCGTGCTTGGAGAGCAAGCGGGAGTCGTGAGACGCGATAAGCGCACTCCGGTGGCGGTCGAGTTTCAGCCGCCGCCCGGCCTGCACCCGGGTCAGCTCGGCACGCTGATCGACGAGGTTGCGGACCCGCGCGACGTGACCGCGACCATCGTGGACCTCGCAGTGCGCGGATTCCTGCGCATCGACCCTGTAGTGGACGCGAAGCACCCCGACCGCGAGCCAGCCGACTACACGCTGGTGAAACTACTGCCGGCAGACGGCCGCCTGGTCGCGTACGAGCGCACGCTGTTTGACGCCATCTTTAGAAGCCGCCAGTCGGTCACGCTTTCCGCGCTGCGCACGACGTTTGCGGCAGACATGGGGAAGGTGCAGACCGAGCTGTACGCGAACGTCGCCGCGATGGGGTGGTTCCGCCGCAGCCCGCAGACGGCGCGCGTGGCGTGGGGTTTCATGGGCGGATTCATGGCCGTGGTCGGGGCGGTATTACTGTTCTTCCTCTTTAGCGTGACGTCATACGCGCTGCTCGCCGTACCGATAGTTATCTTCGGCCTGATCATGGTGTTCTCGGTCAAGGCCGCGCCGGCCCGGAAGGCGGAGGGTACGCGCGTGCTCGCTCGGACTCAGGGATTCCAACTATTCCTGCAGACGGCCGATGCGAACCAGTTGCGTTTCGAGGAGGGCAAGGATATTTTCAGTCGCTATTTGCCGTACGCGATCGCTTTCGGGATCGCGGAAAAGTGGTCCAAGAAGTTCGAGGCGCTCGCCGCGCAGGGTTACGCGATGCCCGAGCCGAGTTGGTACGGCGGGTATGCGTTGGGTGGCTTCTGGATCGCGTCCAGCGGGTTCGGACGCCAAATGGACGGCTTCGCCTCGCAGGTCGACTCGGCAATTAGCGCACCAACGCCCGGTTCCAGCGGGGGTTCCGGCTTTAGTGGCGGTGGCGGCTTCTCCGGCGGCGGCAGCTTTGGTGGCGGCGGTGGCGGCTGGTGATCCCCAGCGGCCACCGCGCGCGTCGCTAGCGGACTTTATCCCTGGCGAGAGGTTCCGGCAGCCTCGATTGGATGCTCGCGTTCCAGCGCGGATCCCTCGACGTCTACGTTCGGCAGCGCACGGTCGAGCCACTTGGGTAGCCACCATGCGCCGTCTCCCACGAGGTGCATGAGCGCCGGGAGGATTACCATGCGCACCACGAACGCATCGAGGAGGACTCCGACGGCTAGCCCTAAGCCCATCGGGCGAATGATCGCGATGTGGGAGAAGATGAACCCGCCGAACACGGATGCCATGATGATGGCCGCTGCGGTGACCACGGCACGACCGTGGCGCCGCCCAATCACCACCGCCTCGCGGGCCTTGGCGCCGTGGACATAGGCCTCGCGCATTCCGGTGGTGAGGAATAACTGGTAGTCCATTGCCAGCCCGAACAGGATTCCGGTCAACAGGATTGGCAAGAAGCTCAGCACAGGACCTGGGTCGTGTACCCCGAAGGCGCTTCCTAGCCAGCCCCACTGGTAGACAGCGGTGACGGCGCCGAAGGCAGCGAAGAGGGACAGCACGAACCCTGCGGTCGCCATGAGTGGTACCAGTAGAGAGCGGAAAACCACGATCAGGATGATGAGCGAGAGGCCGACCACCACCGCTAGGTAAAGGGGGAGCGCGTCGGCGAGCTTTTCGGACACGTCGATGTTGCCTGATGCCTGTCCGGCGACACCAATCTGCGTGCCGTCATTCAGCGGCGACATGTCGCGCAGGGCATGCACTAACTGCTCGGTGCTCTGACTCGACGGTCCCGCTACGGGCACCACCTGGAAGGCCATGAAGGAATTGTCCGCGGACACCCCGGCGGGGGCGGTCGCGGCTACGTCATTGTTCGCCATGATTTGTGACTCGATGGCCACCTGCGTGGCGAGCACCTGATCGTCGGTGACTCCGGCTCGCAGGTCCGCGGTCACGAGCAACGTGCCGTTGAGTCCTTCGCCGAACTCGTCGTCGATGGTCTTGTACGCAAGGTACTGGGTGGAATCCTTGGGCTCCTGCGTGCCATCGGGAAGGCCTAGTCGCATGGAGAAGGACGGGATGGCGATCACGCCCAGCAGGACCACCGCGCCCACCGCCGCCAACAGCGCGCGTCCGGTCCGCATCGGCTTCACGGGCGCCTCCGCGGCAACAGCGACGCCGATGCCGGCGCGTGCCTTGCGGCCAAGCGCGCGGTTGCCAATGAGGCCGAGGATCGCGGGGGTGAGCGTGATCGCGTTGATCACGGCGACGAACACGCTGAACGCGGCCACGCTGCCCATGACCCCCAGGAACGGGACTCCGGTCACGTTGAGGGCGAGCAGGGCAATCACGACGGTGGCGCCGGCAAAGACGACCGCGTTGCCCGAGGTGCCATTCGCAAGCCCGACGGACTCCCGGATAGCCATACCGTCGCGAAGTTGCTTGCGGTGTCTGTTGATGATGAATAGTGCGTAGTCGATCCCGACGGCGAGTCCAAGCATCACGCCGAGGACAGGAGTGACCGACGACATTTCGACGCTGCCCGAGAAGGCTAGCGCGGTGGCGACGCCAACTCCCACGCCGATGGAGGACGTCAGGATGGGCGAGAGCGCGGGCCAGATCGCGCGCATCATGACGATGAGGACGATGAGCGCGAGGGCGACGCCCACAATCTCGCCTGCGCCAAGGATTCCCTCGACGGACGTGGTGAGTTCTGAAGAGAAGTAGACTTCGACGCCGTCTAGTTGGGAGCCGGAGATGGCCTTGACAACGTCGTCCTTCACCGACTGGTCAAGATCGAAAGCCCCTACGTCAAACTGCACACCGCCCAGGGCGGCCGCGCCATTGTCGGAGATCGTGCTCAGCGCCGAGGCGTTCGCGGCCAGCTGGGCCCCGTCTTCGAGTTGTTGCGATGTGGCGTCCAGTTCGCCCTGTTGCTGCACGAACTGGTCGGTGGCTGCGTCGTACGTCCCGTCAGCCTTTGCCTGCGAGATCGAGCCATCGAGCTGCGCCTGTCCGTCCACAATTTGTTGGCGGCCGGCGTCTAGCTGTGCCGCCTGGTCGGCTCGGTTCGCCGCGGTCGCAAACGGGTCGATGACTCCGCTGACGTGATCGATGCCGTCAGTCCTCGCGAGAGCGGCGGTGATCTGAGCTTGCTGGTCGTCGCTCAACGCCGACCCATCTGCGGACTTGAAGACCACGCGCGCGCTCGCTCCGTCAAGACCGTCGATCTTGGCGGAGAGCTGGTCCGTCACCCGTTCGGTCTCGGTGCCGGGGATGGAGAACGAGTCGGTGAGGGTGCCGCCGAAGGCCACGAAGGCGCCGCCTGCTATGCCGAGCGCGAGCACCCACGAGATGATGACGAGAAGGGGACGCCGCGCGGACCCGCGTCCGAGCTTGAAGAGAAAATTGGCCACGTCTGAGCCTTTCACATGTGGGGGGACGGGAGGGAAGAGGCGACGATGCCTGCGATTAGCCTAACTCAGGTTTTGTGGTTTTCCGACACTTGTCGGTTAAGTCGTTCCTTGGCGTGACACAATCAACACATGGACGCTCGCATTGTTCGCACCCGCCGCCGCCTTCAGGAGGCGCTTTTTGCGCTCGCACAGGAGCGTGGAATCGAGCAGGTCTCGGTGAGCGACATCGCAGAGCGCGCCGGGGTAAACCGCAGTACTTTTTATCAGCACTATGCGGACAAGGAGACGTTGCTCGCGGACGCCCTCGATGTGGTCGCCGAGCAGGCCTACGACCAGCTCAAGGAGGGGCTCGTGCTGACCGAGGATCCGCCCGCGGTGCTGGTGGAGTTTCTCGAGCACATCGACCAGCATGGCGACCTCTACCGCAGCGTGTTTAGCGAGCCTGGTTGGGGAGTGGTGCTCATGCGCCTTCGTGGTCACATCCGAGACGCCATCGTCGATGTCGCAGCGCGTGACGATGCAGTGACGCCACAGGACGTTCCGCTCGACGTGCTTGCCGCTGGGGTCGCCGGGTCCATTATTGGGGTAATCGGCGCGTGGTTATTGACCGAACCGCGCCCTCCCGCGCTAGTGGCCGCCAAGTGGGTGTGGCGCGTGATCCTAGGGCCGCAGGCTTTAGACGCGTAGGCGTGCCCTCCGCGGGGAGGGGTGTTGTTTGTCGGCCTTCCCCGTTAGACTGGGGTCATAACTGCACAGGGGATGATCGGTTTCGACGTGTGTTTACTTCCGAGGGGAAGCGGGCCGAGGATGTTGGGTTATCTCGTAAACGCTCCCAGCAAACTAATAGGTGCCGAATCAAATCGCACCGACTTCGCCCTCGCTGCCTAAGCGAGCGCAATGAAGTCCGTCAGCCCAGGATAGATCCCGACCTGGTTACTGGCGTCATCTAGGGAACTAGCTGAATCTCTTCGTCATCGGGAGGTTCGGGACTTTTAGATGACTGGGCCCATCTCACTTGCTTGCCTGATGCGGGTGAGGGGCCGAGAAATGTTATTCAGGCTGCGCCCGGAGAATACCTGGTTATGGACATGCGGACCCGGGTTCGATTCCCGGCATCTCCACAAGACTCGTCCCTGTAGTTTTTGACGAATGGCCGCTTTGCCCCTTGGGCGAGGCGGTCATTCTCATGTTCGCAAGAGCCCGACAGGGTCATAGTGCGATGGCGAGGGTCGCCGCGACCACCGTCAGTGGCGCCAACACCACTCCGTATTTCATGTAAGTGCGCCAAGGAACTGTGACCCCGAGTGATTCCATGCGCGAGTGCCACAGCAACGTCGCGAGGGAGGCCCACGGCATGATGATGGCCCCGGCGTTGACGCCCGCCAGGAGCGCAAGCACACGATCGGCTGTGGCAGCGAGCGGCTCAAGCAGCAGGTAGGCGGGCAGATTGTCAATGAGGTTCGCCCCCAGTAGTCCCAATCCTGCGAGGGTGAGCAGCGAAACGATGCCGTCTCCACCCGAGTTGCTACCGTCAAGTAGGTCCGCGAGGAACCATTCGTGAATGCCTTCCGCAGCAACGAATAAACCGCCAGCGAACAGCAGGAGCGACCACGGGACGAGCGACACGCTGAGGGTATGCGGACGGCGCACAGCAAAGAGTGCGACCAGCGCGACCGCCGCGAGGGTCGAGGCGAGCCAGAACGGTGCACCACCGACGAGTAGCACCGCGAGCGCGGCGACGATGCCCGCGCTTGCGATGAGTAGGGCACGGTCCGGTTCCGCTGCGGACGGGCGGGTCGTGAAGACGCCACGAAGGTGATCGCGAAACACCAGCCATGCGAACAGCACCGTGACGAGCACCGCGACGGTGGCTGGTAGCGCGGCGCGAGCTAAGTAATCGATTGCACTCGGGCCGCCCAAGCGCTCGAGCGCGAGCAGGTTGGTCAGGTTGGACACCGGCAGAAAGAGCGAACCGGTGTTGGCGATCCACACGGTGACGAAGGCGAACGGGATGGGGTTGAGTCCAGACTGCTGGGCGATCACCACCACGACAGGCGTGAGGAGCACGGCAGTTGTATCTAAGGACAAGAAGGCAGTGCAGGCGACGGCGAGCATCACGCAAAGCGCCCACAACGCGGCCGTGCGCCCACGCGAGAGCGGCCCGAGCCGGCGTGCTACCGCCCGGAACACCCCGGCATCGGCTGCAAGTTCTGCCGCGACCGTGACTGTTACAGCGAAGAGCAGTACTGGCTATACGCGCTGGGAGACGGTGGAGACTTCTTCCCACCCGAGCACCCCCGTGGCGAGGAACGCGGCTGAGGCCACGAGGAGGCCCGCACCAACCCAAGCAATCCGCATGCCACCTCCCGCTGAAGTCCTGCGGCTCACGCGCGCAGACGCAGTTCACAATCTACTCTGCGAGGAGCGCACAAACGGCGACCGTGGCCCGTGCCACGACCGCCGTTGTCACGGGAATTGCTAGGGAGACCGAGGGTCTCGGGTTAGAGCTTAGGACCGCCAGCGGTTCACCATGGGGCAGTCGAACGGGTCACGCGCCTGCAGACCTACACGGTTCAGGTAGTCGATGACGATGCCGTACGACTCGAACAGCCCCGCCTCGGTGTACTTCACGTTGTGCACCTCGCAGTGCACCATGGTGAGCTCGCGGGCTTTGGCCAAGTGCGGGCGCGCCATGTTCGGGAACAGGTGGTGCTCGATCTGGTAGTTCAGGCCACCCAGGAGGATGGTCATAAACCAGCCGCCGCGCACGTTGCGCGAGGTAAGGACCTGCTTGGAGAAGAAGTCCACCTTGGCATCGGCCGGAATGATCGCCATGCCCTTGTGGTTGGGGGCGAAGGACGCGCCCATGTACACGCCAAATACTGCCATCTGCACGGCCACGAACGCGAAGGCCAAACCTAGCGGCAGGAACAGGAACACGGGCACCAGGTAGATCACGAAGTGCGCGATGATCAGCGACAGCTCAGTCCACTTCTGCTTGGTCGTTCCGAAACGGAACAGCGAGTCGACGGAACGGTAGTGAAGGTTGTAGCCCTCGAACGCGAGCAATGGGAAGAATAGATAGCCCTGCTTGCGCGTGATCGCGGCGAGCAGACCGGTTGCCTCCTGAGCGTCCTCGTCGATGAAGGAGATGGTGTCCTTCTCGATGTCGGGGTCCTTGGACTTGGTGTTGGGGCTCTGGTGGTGACGAGAGTGCTTGTTCATCCACCACTGGTAGCTGATCCCCACAGCGAGCGTCGAGACCCATCGACCCAGACGGTCATTCTTGGGTCCCGAGCTGAGGACCACGCGGTGCGACGCCTCGTGGCCGAGGAACGCCGCTTGCGTCAGCCAGAGGCCGAGCGCGCCGGCCATCAAGAGCTGGAGCCATGAGTCGCCGAGCAAGACGAAGCCGGTGATGATGCCGCCGAGTGCCGCGACTAGTACGGCGGCGAAGCCGATGTAGAACGCGTAGTGCCGGCGCAGCAGTCCAAGGTCACGCACGGTGCTCGCAAGCTCAGTGAAGGTCGATGTGATCGCGTTGACGGGAAACGGCCACGAGGTCACCGTCGCGGTCGGAGCAAAGCCTTCTGCGGATGCGGCTGAGTTCGGCATGTCTCTCCTGAGATGTCGGACAACGACTTCTCAGTCGAAGACTGGGCGGAACACCCAGGGTTCAGATGTGACAATCCTACGGTGCCGTAGGTTAGATGGCTAGTGCCGAACGCCCGGTTTGTGAAAGTCACCTATATACGTGGGGAAAAACGCCACGACTTGCGAACAGGTTCGTGGCGGCGGCCGATGCTGGGGATGGTTACGCTTCTGCCATGACACTAGCGATCATCGCCACTATCGGCGGATTAGCCGTTCTCGCGTGGAGCGCAGACAAGTTTGTCCTGGGCGCCGCCAGCGTCGCTCGATATCTTGGTATGGCACCCCTGCTGATCGGCATGCTGGTGATCGGCTTCGGTACCTCCGCCCCGGAGTTGGTCGTGTCGACGTTCGCGGCCCTCGATGGAGCTCCCGAGTTGGCGCTCGGCAACGCCTTGGGCTCGAACGTCGTGAATATCGGCCTGATCCTGGGGGTGACTGCGATCCTGCTACCGATCTTGGTGCACCGCGGAGTCCTGCGCAAAGAACTGCCAGTTCTCGTTGCCGCCACGGCGTTCGCGTGGCTGCTAATGCTCGACGGGACCATATCCACCGCGGACGGTGCCGTCTTGCTACTGCTCCTTGTTGTGCTGGTGGCCTGGTCGGTCGTGTCCGCGCGCGCTAACCGCGACGACAACCTTGCGACGGAGGCTGCAGCGGAAACCGAGCCGGGCAAGCTCAGTCGGCGTGCAGCGTGGACGTGGCTCGGCGTAGGGCTAGTGCTCCTCGTGGTGGGCTCGCGCGTACTGGTGTGGGGCGCGGTCGAGATCGCACAGACGCTCGGGTGGTCCGATCTGGTGATCGGCCTCACCGTGGTCGCTATCGGCACGTCCGCGCCTGAGCTGGCGGCGTCGCTGGCCGCCGTACGCAAGGGTGAGAACGACCTCGCGCTGGGCAACATCATCGGCTCCAATCTTTTCAATACGCTGGGTGTGATCGGTGTCGCGGGCGTGATCACGCCTATCACCGTCAACAGCGAGATACTCATCCGGGACATGCCGGTTCTCGCGGCCATGACCCTCATGCTGGTCGTGTTCGCGTGGGGCCGTTTGGGTCGCGGTCGGATCAACCGCGTAGAGGGCACGGTGTTGCTGGTGGTGTGGGCCGCCTATACGACGCTGGTGCTGGTGACCGCAGGGTAGCGGCGCGATATAGCCTTTCGTCATGAGCCACGCGAGCCTCGGAGCGACTCCAAATCCGGGCAGCGCCGCGCCCGCGATAGCGCTGCGGGGTCTCACTAAACGCTTCGGTACCACCCTCGCCGTCGACGCCATCGACCTCGATATTCCGTCGGGCTCCTTCTACGGCATGGTGGGCCCCAACGGTGCGGGCAAGACCACCACGCTATCGATGGCGACAGGCTTGCTGACGCCCGATGCTGGCACGGCTTTGATCCACGGCGTAGACCTGTGGGCGGCGCCGGATGCCGCCAAACGCATGATGGGCGTCCTGCCCGATGGCCTGTACAGCTTTGACCGGCTGACGGGCGCCGAATTGATCTCGTATGCGGGCCTCTTACGCGGGCTGGACCGGGACACGGTCGTCGAGCGCCGGGATGACCTCCTCGCGGCGCTCGACCTCGAGGCCGCCGGCCGCACTCTCGTCACCGACTATTCCGCTGGAATGACCAAGAAGGTCGCGCTCGCCTGCGCGTTGGTACACGCACCACGGGTGTTGGTACTCGACGAGCCGTTCGAGGCCGTCGATCCCGTTTCCGCGGGAGCGATTCGCCGCATCCTGACGTCGTTCGTCGAGTCCGGCGGCACCGTGGTGATGTCCTCGCACGTCATGGCACTGGTCGAGCGGCTGTGCGATCGCGTGGCGGTGGTGGGTGCCGGTCGCATCCTGGCCGAAGGCACGCTAGACGACGTACGCGACGGACGTGAACTCGAGGAGCGCTTTGTCGAGCTCGTCGGTGACGTCACGGACCAGCGGGACCTGGCGTGGTTGCGGCAGTCCTAGCGATCAAGTTCCGCACCCAGCGCCACGTGCTCGAGCGCGAGCGGTGGCGGATCATGATCGTGGTGGGCGGCGCCGTGTGGGCGGTCGTGTTGCTGCCTTGGGCGGTCTTCGGTGCAAATGCGCTTGCGAGCCAGCCGAATAATGTGCGCGAGGACGCACTCGTTGCGATCGCGCTTATTGCCGCGATCGGATGGGTCGTGGTGCCAGTGCTGATCACCGGGCTCGACGACACGCTCGATCCGGGCCGGTTTGCGCCCTTCGGAGTAGGCGCCAGGCGGATCATGGCGGGCCTCACCGTAGCGGCGTTCATCACGATTCCGGTGATGTTCTTCGCGGCGATCTTCCTCATTCTGACCCTCGCGTGGCGTGACGGAGGAGCAGTGATCGTCCTGGTCGCGGCACTGGGCGTACTCCTGACGCTGGCGTCCTTCGTGTTTGGCGCGCGCGTGGCCGCGATGTGGAGTTCGCGCGTGCTTTCCTCGCGCAGGGGTAGAGGTGCCGCGGTCGTCGTGGTCGTGGTTGGCCTTGCGCTCATAGTGCCGCTCGCGTTCGCGCTGTTCAGCGACGGGCTCGAATCGGTCCTCGAGACAGACGTCGTGGTGTTTCTTGATCAGCTTGCGGTAACGCCAATTGGTGCGGGGATGTCCGCGCCGAACGTGGCAATGCAGGGCGACTGGTGGGGGGCGGCCTGGCGTCTAGGAGAACTTGCGCTGTGGCTGCTTGTCTTATGGGGCGCCTGGCGTGCCAACGTCACCTATTCGCTGGTGCACCCGCGCTTCCGGGGCGCGGGCACGCGCAGACGGGACGACACGATGGTCGCTGCCGCGAAGGTCCCGCGACTGGAGCGCCCGGTTCGCTCGTCGGTGCTGAGCCGGCTTGCCCCCGGCCGCTCCGGCGCCGCGACCGCGGTCCGCGTCCGTTTGCTGCGTTACTGGTTCTCCGACCCCCGCTATCTCGCGAATATGCTCGGGGTTTTCGTGTTTCCGGTGGTGTTTGTCGCACTCGTGATGCCTATTACCGGCCTCGACACCCGGTGGGCGTTCTTGGCGCCGGTGCTACTCGCCGCATCGATCGGGTGGGGGCGGCACAACGACGTCGCCTACGACTCCAGCGCGTTGTGGCTCGACGTCGTGTCCGGGCGCATCGGCGCCGATGTGCTGAGGGGACGAATGTCGGCCATCGTTACGTGGGCGCTGCCTGCGACCATCGCCGCTTGCGTTGCGGTCGTGCTGTGGACCGGACTGTGGTCGGTCGCCCCCGCACTGCTCGGCGCATGTGTCGGGGTGCTCGGACTTACGCTCGGGGTCTCCGCGGTGTCCTCGGTTGTTTTCCCCTACCGGGCACCCGCTCCGGGGGAGAACCCGTTGGGCGCGGAGGTGGGGTCGGTGGGCGCCGGGTTGGTTGCCCAGCTGGTGTCCTCCGCCGCGACGGTGGTGTTACTGCCGATCGTGATCCTGCCCCTGGTCCTCGCGCTCGCGGTGGACCCGCGTTGGGCGTGGTTGGCGTGCATCGCGGGGTTAGTGATTGGACCCGCGACCTACATCTGGGGGGTGCGGATTGCGGGCAGGCTGTACGACTCGCACTCCGGCAAGTTGCTGGGCGCGGTGACGTAGGCCCGCCGGCCCACCGTTTCTGCTTACCGGGACCCGAACCCTGCCTGACACATTCCGTGTTCGCCGGGCCACAGCATCGGCGATTCGTACGGTGTGTCGTGAGGCCAAGTGTCAGGGACGGTACAACGCGGGGCGACTCAAGGTGACGAGCACAGAGGCGCGACGTACGCTGCGACCGGTGAGGACGTACCATGGTGCGCATGAGCGAGCCGATGACCCCCGCACCCCAAACCGACCTTCCCCAGGGCGGTACCGCCACGATCGAGCGCACCACGACGCGCGAGTTGGCTGAGCCTGGCGACGCCGAGCGCTTTTCGCACTATGTGCGCAAGGAGAAGATCATGGAGTCCGCGATGAGCGGCGAGCCCGTGATCGCACTGTGCGGCAAGGTGTGGACGCCGGGGCGCGACCCGCAGAAGTTTCCCGTGTGCCCACAATGCAAAGAGATCATTGACGGTCGCTTTGGTCCGCAGGACGGCGGCGACTAAACCCTCTGCGGCAACGCCTTCCGTCAATGCCTGAAGGTTTGGTCGCCGCGCCGTAGGCTATGAACGTGGAGCCTAGGGAACAGCGCGAGACCGATGGCAATGTCGCAACACGCCTGGACGATGCGTGGGTCACCATTGTCTGGAATGACCCAGTGAACCTGATGAGCTACGTGACTCACGTGTTCCAGTCCTACTTTGGGTTTACTCGGCTCGAGGCTGAGGTCCGCATGCGCGAGGTGCACGAACACGGCAAGTCTGTGGTGTCCTCGGGAGGGCGCGAAAAAATGGAAGTCGACGTGCAGGCAATGCACGGATTCGGGCTGTGGGCGACGATGCAGCGGAGCGGCACGTGAGGGGCTTCACTGAGCGTGACGGCTTAGCCGTGGTTGAGTTGGACGACGAAGAACGGGCGGTCGTGGCGCGCATCGTCGCGGATGTGGGCCTGCTGCTGGGGGGCGAGGCGTTTGGTGTCTACTCCATGTCCCAACGGCCAGAGCGCGACGAAGCCGACGAGATTTTCGCCCATCTCTCCGGGCTGGAGGAATCACTCGCTGAGCCCGACGACCCCGCCATCCTGCGCCTGCTGCCCAATGCCGCACCCACCGACCGGGAGGTCGCGAGCGAGTTCCGCCGGCTCACCGAGGGGGACTTGCGCGACACGAAGGTCGCCCGGCTACGCACGCTATGGGAGCAGCTCAGCGAAGACGGACCGGAGTGGGAAGTCCAAGTTGAAGACGCCATGGCCACCGCTGCCGCGCTGACTGATGTGAGGTTAGTGCTGGCCTCACGCCTCTCACTTAACACCGACGAGGACGCGGATCGGTTGCACACCGAGATCGAGTTGGCGGAGCACGCGCTAGACACCGACGCCGACGAAGACCTGATGGTCGACCCTGAACGCGTGTGGCTGGGGATGCTTTACCAGGCGCTGACGTGGCTGCAGGAGTCGCTGATCGCAATCGTGATGAGTAGCGAAGAGCGAGGTCGCAATGAATGATGCACCGATTGGGGTATTCGACTCCGGAGTAGGCGGGCTGACGGTCGCGCGCGCCATCATGGACATGATGCCCGCAGAGTCCATCCACTATGTGGGCGACACCGCGCACGGCCCCTACGGACCGCTGCCGATCTCCGAGGTACGCAGCCACGCGCTGGCGATCATGGACGCGCTCGTCGAGGACGGCGTGAAACTCCTGGTCATCGCGTGCAACACCGCGTCGGCAGCAGTGCTCCGCGACGCACGCGAGCGCTTTAGCCGCGAGCGGGGAGTTCCCGTGGTCGAGGTCATAGTCCCCGCCGTGCGCAGGGCTGCGGCGCAGACCAAGTCTGGGCGCATCGGCGTCATTGGGACCACGGCCACCATCACCTCGGGTGCGTACGACGACGCACTCGCGGCGGCCCCCGATGTGACGGTGTTCTCGCAGGCCTGCCCGGGTTTTGTGCCGCTCGTCGAGAGTGGCATTACCGCCGGTCCGCAGGTCGTAGCCGTGGCACGCGAGTACCTTGCCCCGTTGCAAGCGGCGGACATCGACACCCTCATCTTGGGGTGCACTCACTACCCGATGCTGCAAGGCGCGATCGGCTACGTCATGGGTGAGCGGGTCACGCTGGTGGATAGTGCGACGGAGACCGCCATCGACGTGTTCCGCGCACTCACCGCGAACGGCATTGAACACAGCGCGTTACATCCGCCCGAGCATCGATTCTTCGCGACGGGAGAGAGAGCCGACTTTGAGGCGCACGCGCAACGGTTCCTGGGGCCCGTTGTCACTCAGGTGGAGTCGCTGGGTTCATGAGGCTCACGGTGGTGGGGTGCTCGGGAAGCGTCCCAGGACCAGCCTCGCCCGCTTCGTGCTACCTGCTTGAGGTGGAAGACGCCGACGACCGTACGTGGCGCGTGGTGCTCGACCTGGGCTCCGGCGCTTTGGGGCCGCTGCAGAGGTACTGCGACCCATTGGAGATCGACGCGGTCGCCGTCTCGCACCTGCACCCAGACCACTGCGCGGACCTGGCAGGGCTGCACACGTACCTCTCTCACCATCCGGATGGGCCGGGCGGCACGGCGGTGCACGGACCGTTCGGGACCGCCAGCCGCATCGAAGAATTGCGGGGCAGCGCGACCCGCACGCGGGTGCTGAACATTCACGCCTGGCAGGCGGGTGCGCCAGTCAGCGTGGGGCCGTTCACGATCACACCGGAATCGGTCACTCACTCTGTTCCGGCGTATGCGATGCGTATTGACGGGCCCAGCGAGTGGCCATCGCGAGACCGCGCAGTGATCGCCTACTCGGGCGACGGCGACCTGTGCGACGGGCTCAGGACGGTGGCCGCGGGCGTCGACGCACTGCTGTGCGAGGCCAGCTTCCTCGAGGGGGACGATGCTCCCGAAGGAATGCATCTCACGGCGGCCGATGCGGGACGGCTCGCACAGTCCGCCGCATGCGAGCGGCTCATTCTGACCCATCTGCCGCCATGGACGGACCCCAACTCCACCCTGATGGAGGCGCGGGCCCACTACGGCGGGGCGATCGAGGTGGCGCGCCCTGGGATGCGCATCGTCGTTTAGTCGCCGCGTCGTTTAGTCGCTGAGCCGTCTAGGGCGTGTCTGTTAATCATGGATGCGGTGGTGGGTGATGAGGGCGGCAAGTAGTACGCCGCCGAGGTAGGTGGTGGCGTATTTGTCGTATCGGGTTGCGATTCCGCGCCATTGTTTGAGCCGGTTGAAGCCTCGTTCGACGGTGTTGCGTTCGCGGTAAAGAACCTTGTCGAATGCTGGTGGCCTGCCGCCGGCCGATCCCCTGGCTTTGCGGCGTTCGACCTGGTCAGAGCGCTCGGGAATGGTGTGAGGGATCCGTCGCTTGCGCAGCGAGTGCCTCGTCGAGGGATGCGAGTAGGCCTTGTCAGCCAGCAGGTGGAACCGGCCCCGATGCGTCGCCTTGTGCATGTCAATCAGCGGCATCAGATAGGGGTTATCGCCAGCTTGGCCGGCCGAGAGCATCATCGTCACCGGCGCGCATCCGTGATCGGTCAACGCGTGGACCTTGGTCGTCAGCCCGCCGCGTGAACGCCCGATCGCGTGATCAGCCGGTTCGGCGGCCAGATTCTTGTAACTCGACCCAGCCCTTTTTTAGCGTCTTGGGTGCACCGGCGGCATGCTGATGGACCTTCGCGCTGGTCGAATCGACCGACAACAAAGCGTCAAGATCAGCCGTGGTGACACCAACGGTCTTCTTCACCGCGGTAAACATCAACTGATAGGTTCCATCGGCTGACCAGCGGCGATGCCGCTCCCACACCGATTGCCAGGCACCGAACTCACCGGGCAGATCACGCCACGGAGAGCCGGTGCGAAAACGCCAGCAGATTCCCTCCAACGTCAGCCGGTGATCATTCCACGGCCGGCCCCGACGCCCGGCATCTGTTCGGATGACCGGCCCAAGAACTGTCCACAATTCATCACTAATCGCATTTGTTCGAACCATACGATCCAGCATCACCCGAACAACTGCGAGTTTTTAACAGACACGCCCTAGTCGCTGAGCCGTCTAGTCGGTGTGTCGTCTAGTCGCTGAGTCGCTGAGTCGCTGAGTCGTTGAAGGTTGCCGGCGCGAACCGTCCCTGACACCCGACACCGTGACTCGCCGCACGACACGCCGGTGCAGTGACCCGCTGAACGCGGAACGTGTCAGGGAGGGTTCCACGCCCCGCTGATCGCCTAGGCTCGTGCCATGACTACACCACGCGCCGATGGACGTTCCCTTGACCAACTTCGACCCGTGAGCTTCGAGCGCGGGTGGCAGACCTCCGCGGAGGGATCCTGCCTCGTCACATTCGGCGGCACCCGCGTGCTGTGTTCCGCATCGTTCACCGAGGGCGTGCCGCGTTGGAAGAAGGGATCGGGCGAGGGCTGGGTGACCGCCGAATACGCGATGCTCCCGCGCGCCACCAACACTCGCAACGACCGCGAGTCCGTGCGCGGCAAGATCGGCGGCCGCACCATGGAGATCAGCCGCCTCATTGGCCGCTCGCTACGCGCAGTGATTGACGTGAAGGCGCTTGGAGAAAACACGATCGTGCTGGACTGCGACGTGCTCGAGGCGGATGGCGGCACCCGCACCGCAGCCATCACCGGGGCGTACGTCGCCCTCGCGGACGCGATTGTCTGGGGTCAGTCCACCGGCGCGATCAAGGCAGGCACGAATCCGCTCACGGACTCGGTGTCGGCCATCTCCGTGGGCATCATCGACGGCTTGCCGATGCTCGACCTGCCCTATGTTGAGGACGTACGCGCGCAGACTGACATGAACGTAGTGATGACGGGATCCGGCGGATTTGTCGAAGTGCAGGGTACCGCGGAGGGTAAGCCATTCTCCAAGGCCGAGCTCGACGAGCTGCTTGCGCTCGCGACCGCAGGCAACGCGGATCTCACCGTGATGCAGCAGCGCGTGCTCTCCGCGGACCTGGGAAAGTAGCATCTGCGGTGGCTGAGGCAAGCGCTATCCCGGCCGGCGTCCGTTTGGGCGTCGCGACCCACAACGCCCACAAAGTGGGCGAGATCTGGGCTATTCTTGGCCCGCTCGTGCCAGGGGTTACTCGGGACGCAGTGGCCGATGCCGGATCGCTCGGAGCGCCCGTTCCCGTAGAGGACGGGGTCACTTTCGAGGCCAACGCGCTGATCAAGGCGCGCGCGCTGTGTGCCGCCACGGGGCTGCCCGCCATCGCGGACGACTCAGGCATTGCCGTGGGCGTCCTGGGGGGTGCGCCCGGAGTATTCTCCGCGCGCTGGGCGGGGTCCCATGGCGACGATACCGCCAACCTGCGACTGCTGCTGGATCAGTTGGGAGACGTTCCCGACGAGCATCGGGACGCGATGTTCGTCTGCGCCGCGGCGCTCGTGATGCCCGACGGACTTGAGTATGTCGAGGTGAGGCGCATGCCCGGCCGCATCGCGCGCGAGCCGGCCGGCGGCGGGGGATTCGGTTACGACCCGATCTTCGTGGCCGACGGTTTTGGTGTCACGACCGCGGAACTCACCCCCGAGCAGAAGAACCAGATCTCGCACCGTGGGGCTGCCTTCCGCGCGCTCGCCCCGCACGTGGCCGCGGCGCTCGCGCAACGATAGCCACGCCAACCACGCCACGACGACTGTTCGCGCCGCCACGGCTTGGTGAGGAAAACCCGCTACGGGAGGACGCCGCAGTGTGCGAGGGCTTGGCGCAGTAGCGTGTCCTGCCCGCCGGTCATCTCGCGGCCCACTTCATCGCTGGCGGCCTCCTCCGGGGTGAGCCACACGATGTCGAGCGAGTTCTGGCTGGGCTCGCAGTTGCCGTCGACGGGGACCACGTAGGCCAGCGCGACGGCGTGTTGACGCGAGTCGGTGAACGGCCCGGTGTCGGGGGTAGGAAAGTATTCGGCCACCGCGAAGGGCACGGGGTTGGTGGGAATGCGCGGCATGGCCACCGAGCCAAGATCCTTCTCGAGGTTGCGCATCAGTGCCTCGCGAATTTTCTCGTGGTAGAGGACGCGTCCGGCGATGAGGGCTCGCGAGATTGCCCCGTCATCGGCGCGCAAGAGTAGTCCCACCTCGGTGAGCTCGCCCATCGGGCTGATTCGTACTGGAATCGCGTTCACATACAGCAGCGGCAATTCGCCGCGTACTTGCTCTAGCGCGTTTTTGCTGAGCCATCCGGTGGGTTCGGATGGGAGTTCGGCCATATCGGTCATACCTCTTTGTACCGTGTCGCCGCGTGGGAGACGCGATGCGCGCCGAAGCGATGCCACCTAAGATCAAGGGAATGAAGAGGCGAGGGGTCGTGTTACAGCGCCTAGAGGGATACCCCACAATTGAGAGGAACTCATGGGAACCGTTGATTTGACCACTGATACGTTCGACGAAATTGTAAGCAAGGACGGCATCGTCCTCGTTGACTTCTGGGCCGAGTGGTGTGGCCCCTGCAAGCGCTTTGCCCCGATCTTTGAGCAGTCTTCGGAAGTGAAGACCGACATCGTTCACGCAAAGGTAGACACCGAGGCGCAGCAGGAGCTCGGCGCCAAGTTCGGCGTCACCGCGATTCCCACGCTGATGGCCTTCCGCGATGGCGTGATGGTTTTCAATCAGGCTGGTGCCATGCCCGGACCCGCTCTACAGGAGCTCGTCAAGGCCGTAGAGGATCTTGACATGGATGACGTGCGCGCCAAGATCGACGAGCACGACGCGGCCGAGCACTAGAACTCCCCGCCAGCCCCCGCACTGCCGCTCAGCGACAGGTGTGGAAGGCGACGAAGCCAGGCAGCCCCGTGGTTGCTCAGCTTGTTCACCAGACAATGCGGGTGAAACGGATTTCGTCAGAGCCAAAAGCAGCGTCCCTCACCGACACCCCGGGGGCGCTGCTTTTGTGCTCCCCCTCGCCACCACGGACGGCCTCGGCCCCGAGGCGCCTGAGGACGGGTCGGTACTAGCGGACGGGTCGGTACTATCAGGTCCATGAGCAACTTCATGACTGTTGGGGATGTGCCGTTCGTGTCCGGACCATTTTTTGGTCCCTTCATCTCGGCGGCGATTCTTGCGGTCGTGTTTGCCTCTAAGCGGCCAACCCGCTTCGTCGTTGCCGCCGCAGTCTTGACGGGGATGGTTTGGGCCTCCGCCGCCGTCTACTGGCTTGCTTGGGGGCCTATGTTCGAGGCGGCCGATGCCGGGACGCCCCCTCCCCACGCCGCCGAGCTGGGAGATTTCTGGGGACTTATCAGTGCCGCGACAGGGGTTGGCCTGCTTCTGGTCCTGTGTGTTTTGATGACGGTGTTGTACCTGGTGTCTCGTCGAGATGCGGGCACCGTCGCGCGCACAGCCCCGTGAGCATGCACCCACAGCCCCGTGAGCATGCGCGCACAGCCGTCTAGGGTCTCTTCGTTTTTAGTGCGCGAGGGGGTGTTGGGTTTCACGACATCGTTGACACATGTGTTGCGACATCGTTCATACCCTGTGACGATGAGACATGGCCGCCACGGATCGAAAGCACGTCATCGTTCTAGCGATCATCGCAGGCGGTAGGGTCTGCCGCATGTCCGTCACCGAGGCCGCGGCCGCGACCAGGCTGAACCTCTCCCCGGCTTCGTGCGGTCGTAACGCCCGATTTGCCGAATGTAGGGCCAGGAGCGCACATGGGTGCCGTCATCACGTAACGATCAAGGATATGAACGTGACGACGGCACATGACGAACCCACGCAGCGTGGCGGGACCAGCATGCCGCTAACCCAGCATGCCACCCTAGAAATGACGAGAGCCCCTCGCAAAAGAGGGGCTCTCGTCATCAAATTCCCGAGACATCTGTAAACGATGTCCCCAGACATCACATTAGTGCGCGAGGCGGGACTTGAACCCGCACGTCCGAAGACACTGGTTCCTAAGACCAGCGCGTCTGCCAATTCCGCCACTCACGCGTGCGCGGGACTACCGAGGTAGGCCGCGGCACAAGAATACGCGACGCGAGGCGTCACCGACGAACTCCTACGAGTCGAGCCCTAAGTCGCGACGGAGCTTGGCCACGTGCCCAGTTGCCTTGACGTTGTATTGGGCGAGTGCGATGCGCCCATCCTTGTCCACCACAAACGTGGACCGGAGTGACCCGGTGACCACCTTGCCGTACAGCTTCTTTTCGCCCCAAGCGCCGTAGGCATCGTGCACGCTCTTGTCGGGGTCGCTTACCAGCGGGAAGCTGAGGCCTTCCGCCGCGCGGAACTCCGCGAGCTTCTCGGGGGTGTCCTTGGAGATTCCCACCACCTCGTACCCAGCCGCAGCCAAGGAGCTCAGAGAGTCGCGGAAGTCGCAGGCCTCGGTCGTGCAGCCGGGCGTCATCGCAGCGGGGTAGAAGTACAGGATCACGTTCTTGCCCAGGTGCGCGGACAGCGTGAAAGTGCCGTCGTCGGTGGGTGCGGTGAAATCAGGCGCCGCGTCGCCGATGCTCAGTTTGGATTCGCTCATGCCCTCCACGATATCGCCAATGCCACAGGGACGTTCCCGCGGCCGTAGAGGTGGCAGTTTCCACAGCCACACCGCCTTCGTTGGGGCGCTGGTGTTGGCGGTCGCCGCCACCTTCGAGAAGCTCAAGAAGTTGCGCTGACCGGCGTGGATTTCACGCCACGCCACTCTCCCTGCTAATGTTGTCAGGCGCACCAGTTGACGGTGCAACGCGCCATTAGCTCAATTGGCAGAGCAACTGACTCTTAATCAGTGGGTTCGGGGTTCGAGTCCCTGATGGCGCACCATGCTTCGCCTCCGGGTGCGACGTAAAGACGGCCCGGTCCATGCGGACCGGGCCTTCTTTACGTTAATGAGCGGCTACTAGCCGAGCGAGCCGTCCGAGGAGAACACGAGTCCCAGGGCAACCTGTCCCTGCTGGATCGCGGTCTTGGACAGCGGGCCGCCTGCGTCAAGCGACTGGAAGTCGTTGAACTCGAGGCCATAGGTGTCCTCAAGCCCCAGCTGGCAGAAGGGGCGCTCGGGGCACTCGGGCGGTCCACCCAAGGAAATCGGCCCACAGGTTGAGGCCAATTCGCTCAGCGTGGTGACGCCGTACTGGTCGGCAAAGGCCGTGGTGACGGCGAATGCGTTCTGGTCCTGTGCCGCGGAAGGCTCCGCGTACTTGAGGCCCTGTGCGCCACCCAGTTCGGTCAGCGCCGCAACCGTCACGGCAATGTCTCCGGACGCAACGGCTGGGGCCCCGTCGCCGTTGGCGGCGATGTTGAAGTATTCCGCTGCGGTGGCAGCGTACTCGGGCACAATGTCCACCTCGCCAGAGATAAGCGCGGGAATGTAGGTCTCACGGTTACCAACGTCGCGGACTTCGACGTCGTAGCCAGCGTCGCGCAGGATCACGCCGTAAATTTCGCCCACCGTGATGTTCTCGGTGAAGTTAGCGGTGCCGATGATGACCTTGCCGGTCCCGGTCGTGGGTGCGGTGAGACTGTTGTCGTCTACCCACTGCTGCGCCACGTTCTTGGACGTCTGGCGGTCAATGTCGACGGCCTTGTTCAGCGCGATCAGTTGGTCGGTGTCAAGCGCTGCGGAGACGACGTTGAGTGCCTCAGCGATTGCCGGTTCAGCGTCGAACTTTGCTGCGCTGATCTGCGGAATCAGGTTGTCCGAGTTCTGCAGTTGCTTGTCGTCCGCCAGGGTGACGAGCGAGTCGCCGGGAACGGGCAGGCACTCCTGGGCCATCGCCGTGTCGCTCATTGCGGGGCTGGGAGAGGTCGAAGGGACTGCGGCCGGCGTTTCATCGCTAGCGCCGGACGAACAGCCGGCGAGCGCAAGAACTGCCACCGCCGATGCCGCCATTATGCCTTGTCGAATGTGCATGGGGAACTCCTCGTTTTTGGGGACGGACACCTTGAGAACCACGACGCCCTGGCAATTGTTCCCCCGTATTCGCCGTCGTGACCTCATCGTGACTCAAACAGATCCCGGCCGATGCTGAGTGAGTCGCGCGCGGTCGTGCCCCTAAGCGCTGGTCTTGACGGCGCCTGTGGCACGCAATTGCGGGGGTGTCACGGACCGTTGTAGTCGCCCGAGCACCGCATCGGCCGTAAGAGCGAACGCCGCGACGATGATGCCGCCGGCCAGTACTTGGCCGTATCGCTGGGTGGCGATGCCAGTGTTGATGATGACGCCGAGGCCACCGCCGGCGACCAGCGCGGCTAGTGGCACGGTCGCGACGCTCTGAACCGACGAGGTTCGTAGCCCCGCCGCAATCAGCGGAACCGCGAGCGGCAACTCGACACGGGTAGCTACTTGAAAGGGGGTCATCCCGATTCCCTGGGCAGAGTCGCGCACCTGCGCGTCGACGTCCGACATGCCGGTAAACGTGTTGGTCAAGATGGGGGGAAGCGCGAAGATTGCGACCGCGATGATCACGGCTCGGTTCCCAAATCCAATCGCCGATGCTGCGAAGAGCGTCAGCAGAGCAAGCGTGGGCATGGCGCGGGAGACATTCGAGGCGATGACGGTCGCGGTGCCACCCTTGCGTAGGTGGCCTAGGTAGACGCCAAGCGGCAGTCCGATCACCGCGGCGATGGCGACCGCAGCGACCGACATCAGCAGGTGCTCAATGCCGAGTGCGATGATTGAGTCGCTCGCCCAGGACCAGCCGCCGTCGAATGTGGGAGTCGTGAGCCCGTTCGCTCCGGTCCAATTCTGTGCCGTGGTGAGAAAAGACCAGGCTTCATCAATGTTGCTCATGCGGCACTCTCCACGCTCTTCAGCTGTCGCCGAGCGGCCCTACGCCGGGTGCGAGTTCCACTCAAGCGACTCCAGGGCATCGCGGCGCGGCCAGCCAGAAGCAGCAGCACGTCAAGAACCAGCGCGAGGACCAGGCACAGCAGCGCACTGGTGGCGATCTGCGCGCGGTAGTCGGACTGCAGGCCACGGAACATCAGCTGTCCGAGCCCGCCGTATCCCACGACGACACCAACCGTGACGAGCGCCACCGTCGACACAGTGGCGAGCCGCAGACCCGCGACCATGCTGGGCAGCGCGTTCGGCAATTCCACGGCGAACAGCAGTCTGGTATCGCCGTACCCTATACCTCTGGCGGCGTCCACGACGTCCGCGTCGACTCCCTCGAGACCCACCAGGATGTTGCGAACCAGGATCAGGAGCGCATACATCACCAGTCCGGTCAGCACAGTGGTGCGGCCGATCCCGGTGTAGGGGGCGAGCAACGCGAACAGGGCGAAGGACGGGATTGTGTAGAGGACCCCGGTGAACCCCATGATGGGCCGGGCAAGTCGGGGGATTCGCCGTGCCAAGATCGCCATGGGGAGCGCGATCGCGACCGCAATCGCGACCGCAAGCAACGTGAGCTGGATGTGAATGACGAACGCGTCAGCCACTTCGCCCCAGTTGCGCTCTAAGTACTGCCAAGAAAACCAGGGATTGGCTGGGGCGTCCATAGGCTCGACCGTACCCCGCGCCATGCTCAGATGTGTATTCACCGCGTATCGACACGCTAACGTGGCGGCATGGAGCATTCGGGAATCATGTTCACCGACGTACGCAAAGAGTACCCGGACGGGACTGTCGCAGTGGAGTCGCTCGACCTCACTGTCATGCCCAGTGAGGTGCTCACCCTGGTGGGTCCGTCCGGCTGCGGTAAGTCCACCACGCTACGCATGGTTAATCGCCTGGTCGAGCCAACGTCTGGCAGCATCACGGTGCGGGACGTGGACATCATGAGTCAGGACGCGGTGCAGTTGCGACGCTCCATCGGCTACGTCATCCAGCACGTGGGGCTTTTCCCGCACCGCACGGTCGCCCAGAACGTGTCTGCAGTGCCGGGGCTACTCGGATGGTCCAAGACGGACACCAAGGACCGTGTTGAGGAATTGCTGAGCCTGGTGGGATTGCCGAGCGAGACGTATGGCGCGCGATACCCGCACGAGCTGTCCGGCGGTGAGCGCCAGCGTGTAGGCGTGGCCCGCGCGCTCGCGGTGCGCCCTCCCGTGTTGCTGATGGACGAGCCTTTTGGCGCGGTGGACCCGCAGGGTCGTCGCCGCCTCCAGCGTGAGTTTCGAGACCTGCAACGCTCACTCGGCACCACCGTCATCATGGTCACCCACGACATCCGCGAGGCCGTCCTACTGGCGGACCGCATCGCTGTGTTCTCACGTGGGGGAGTGCTCGAGCAGCTCGGCACTCCCGAGGAAGTCACCGAGCACCCAGCCAACGAGTTCGTCGAGGACTTCTTGGCCGACTTTGACGTAGCGCCCAAGACCTAACTAGCGGAGCATTAGTCCTCGTGTGGCCCGGGCTTCTCGCCGCGCGACTTGACTGACTTGGCGACGCCCGACTTCGCGGCACGCGTCCGCACGGCCAGCGTCGACGAGCTCAGCGAACTGCGCAGCTTGGCCGACTTCGAGTTTCTCGTGTCCTTGTGGGCCTTGGGTTCCTTCTCGCGGCCCTCGCGCCAGCGTCGGCGCCACCAGGAACCGCGCCCGGATGCCAGCGCCTCCGCCTCTCGCTCCGCACGGCCCTCCGCCTCAAGTTCCAGTCGACGACGCCGACGCCTACGGCCGGTAGTGATGATGCGGTGGAAGGCGATTCCCATGGCGATGAAGAAGAAGAACACAAGTTGCGGAATGAAGATGGCGATGAGGGTCAGCGCCACCGCTGTCGCGTCTTCGGCGAACGAGGCGAGGGGTGCTCCCGTGCCACCAGTCGCGGCGTTGACCGCGGGCCGCGAGGCCGCCTTACCGGTGTGGACTGCCGCGGCGATGATCGCGCCTACGACGCCCGCGACGAGGGGATTGTCTTTCCAGAAGTTCGAGTGGTCGACGACGGTCGAGGCGGCGGTGGCCGCGAACAGCACGCCCCCGACAAGGGGGCGGACGATTGACTGCAACAGGTCGTTCACGTGGTCGACGCCGGGTATCTTGTCCAGCACCAGCTCGAGCGCGAGGAAGACCAACGCGATGATGATCACGGGCCACGATTCGAGCCACGTGAGTTGCGAAGGCAGGTCGATGAAGGACGTGAAACGCGCGAAGAGGGCCACCATCACGAGCGGGATGAAGGCGTTGAGGCCCGCTGCGGCCGAAAGGCCCGCTCCCGTGAGTGCTGCGATCATTCGATGTCCTCCTGTGCCCCGTGTGGTGGCATCCGCTCAACGATATCCTGCCCGGGCGTATGCGACCACGCCACCCACGCATCGGCCGGGCGCCGGACAAATGGCGAAGCCCCCGTCATCACGGATGAATCCGGGGGCAACGCTGACTGTGGGTGGCTAACGGGACTTGAACCCGCGACCCCCTCGACCACAACGAGGTGCTCTACCACCTGAGCTATAGCCACCATCGGCCGCAATAAGCGAACCAGCGAAAAGTGTACCGCGCCTACGTCGTTGCTGGCGACGTTGGTACGTCGCTGACGGCCGCGGCGCCGGCCTTTGCGGCATCGGAATCCGGCCCGGGCATCGGCACAAACACAACTTCGCGGTAGTAGCGCAATTCCCGGATGGAGTCCTGGATGTCACCCAAGGCCCGGTGCCCGCCGGTCTTGTCTGGGGCGTTGAAGAACACGCGCGGGTACCAGCGACGGACTAGTTCCTTGATCGAGCTGACGTCCACGACGCGGTAGTGCAGGTGGTCCATGAGTTGCGGCATGTCGCGCTCTAGGAACAACTTGTCCATTCCCACGGTGTTGCCCGCCAGGGGCGCCTTGCCCTGTGGCACGTACTGCTTGACGTAGTCGAGCACCTGCTGCTGCGCGTCCGCCATGGTGGTGCCGTGCTCCAGTTCGGGGAGCAGCCCTGATTCCACGTGCATGTTGGTCACGAACTCGCCCATCTGGGCGAGTGCGGTGGCGGATGGCTTGATCACCACCGACACCCCGTCACCGAGCACGTTGAGCTCCGCATCGGTCACGAGGCACGCGACCTCGACCAGGGCATCGGCGTCGATGTCGAGGCCGGTCATTTCACAGTCGATCCATACGAGGGGTGCGTCAGGCATACCTGCACTCTAACCAACCCGAACCGCACGGCCTATCCCCACGGTCGGGCGGGCTCGGGGGTTATCGCTTGACAGCGCGCCGATGGAGTGGTTAGTTGGTCTTGTAACTAACCAATTAACGGAGGTGGCCGTGGACGACGGGCGACCGATCTTTCTACAGATCGCGGAGGGTCTCGAGAGCCAGATTCTCGACGGCTCGCTACCCGTGGACTCACAGGTGCCATCCATCAACGCACTCGCACAGTTCCACCGCATCAACCCGGC
>Ga0314772_1000152_pt1 | contig 39157 bp, 43 predicted proteins | sample MetaGCBIW2018_FD_204520 | JGI IMG/M metagenome (GOLD analysis project Ga0314772, IMG submission 204520) | Cryopeg brine microbial communities from Beaufort Sea near Barrow, Alaska, United States - CBIW 2018 | ecosystem: Environmental > Aquatic > Marine > Coastal | place: USA: Alaska | collected... | reverse complement strand
GGAACCATTATTACCGCCCTCCGAGTCGCCGGTTGGCCCGCGGAAAAGATCGTGGTCGCAGACCACGGTGACGTTCGCGCGGCCGCCCTGCAGGAGGCGCACGGGATCGACGCCACCAAGGAGATCGCGCCCGCAGTCGACGGAGCAGACATCGTCGTTATCGCCGTCAAACCGCAGCAGGTCGGCCTCATCCTGGCGGATATTTCAGACAACCTCCGTGACGGAGCCATGGTGATCACGGTCGCTGCGGCGCTGTCGGCCGCCTACTACGAGGAGCGCCTTCCTGCAGGCACTCCAGTGGTGCGAGCGATGCCGAATACCCCGTCGATCGTGGCGCGTGGAGTCACGGGCATCGCGGCGGGGGCAAACGCCAACCAAGCGCACCTCGACCTGGTCGCCGGCATGCTGAGCGCCATGGGCATGGTCGTGGCAATTGACGAATCGCAAATGGACGCGCTGTCATCCGTGTCGGGCTCCGGTCCCGCGTACTTCTACGCGATGGTCGAGGCGCTCACGGAGGCGGGCGTCATGCAAGGCCTGGACCGCGAATTGGCCACCGCGCTCGCGGCTCAGACGTTCATCGGCGCGGCACACCTGCTGATGGAGACAGGGGACTCGCCCCAGGTACTGCGCAAGCGAGTGAGCTCGCCCAAAGGAACGACGATCGCGGCGCTAGATGCTATGCAGAACGCCGGATTACAAGGCGTGATCGTGGCCGGGGCCAACGCAGCCGTTGCCCGCTCTCGCGCACTTGGAGCCGAGCTCAATTAGGGCTAGGTCCCGCGCTTCTCCCTGTCCGTCTCGCGATTTCACCTCCGCATAGACCCGCTCGGCCGGGAACGTCCGCACCGTAAATCGCACGTTGCGCGAGCACTTCGTGCTTAGCGCTGGCGCGCCAATGTCGATTTACGGTGCGGACGTAGAGGGGAGCCGGTGTTGATTACTTCCACGTAATCAGGTCGGGTCGATTACTTAGTCGTAGTCTAATGAAGGTCGAGGCGACGTATGGCGCACGGAAGAATCCGCTCTCCCGAGGATCTGGGACGCGCGATCCGGCACGTGCGACGTGTCGCCGGGCTCACCCAACGTGACCTTGCCGACCAACTTCAGGTCACTCAGCGGTGGCTTTCCGAAATCGAGACCGGGAAGCCAAAGATCCTGGACGCCCGCCTGTTCGCCGTGATCGCAATGTTGGGCATCACGCTCGAATGGCAATCCGATGACTAGCGACAGCATCGACGTAGACCTACGCGGTGAGCACGTCTGCGTCGTCACGCGCACGCCCGCTGGAGCGCAATGGTCGACTGCCCCTGCCGCGCTCGCCAAGCATGGCTTGGGCTCCACGGTGCTGACGCTCGGTCTCCCGCTCGACTCGAGCCCAGCGTCAGTGGAAGCTACGGAAGCGTTCTTTGGCGGCCTGCTTCCTGAGGGGCCGCGTTTGGAGGCGCTGCTCAGAGACACTCCCGATACCTCACGGGACAAATTGGTGAGCCTTCTCTACGCCGCAGGCCGGGACGTGACCGGCGGAATCGTGCTCCCAGGGCCAACCATTACCGCGCTTGGAACGGTTCTCACCGAGGAAGAGGCCGCGCTTGAGGTCGCGAACCCGCGGGGATACCTCGCCGGGGGTGGTTCAGGCATGTCCGGCATGCAGCCCAAGGTCGCGATGGCGCGGTCCCCTGAGGGCTGGCACGCGGCTCGTGACGGACACCCGTCATCGCACATTATTGGGTTTCACGACATCGTTCACACATGTGTCGCGACATCGTTCATACCCTGTGACGATGAGACATGGCCGCCACGGATCGAAAAGCACGTCATCGTTCTAGCGATCGTCGCAGGCGGTAGGGTCTGCCGCATGTCCGTTACCGAGGCCGCGACTAGGCTGAACCTCTCCCCGGCTTCGTGCGGTCGCAACGTTCGATTTGCCGAATGTAGGGCCAGGAGCGCACGTGGGCGCCGTCATCACGTAACGATCAAGGATATGAACGTGACGACGGCACATGACGAACCCGCGGGGATACCTCGCCGGGGGTGGTTCAGGCATGGCCGGCATGCAGCCCAAGGTCGCGATGGCGCGGTCCCTTGAGGGCTGGCACGCGGCCCGCAACGGACACCCGTCATCGCAATTCATTAAGCCGTGCGCCCCCGATGCGATTCGCCCGGCGCACGCGGAGGCGTGGGTCATGAGACTCGCACGCCGCGTCGGCCTGACCGGCCACGAGGTCTCGCTCGAATGGTTCGGAGCCATCCCCGCCGTGGTCATCGAGAGGTTCGACCGCGAGCCCGCATCCCACGGGGGTCTCACCCGCCTCCATCAGGAGGATGCCGCGCAGGCGCTCGGGCAGCCGTGGGGCACCGACGCAAAGTTCGAAGGGGCGGGAGCCGGCGTATCGCTGCGTGGCATCGCGCGCCTGCTCGACCAAGAGCGCACCATCCATACTCGCGGGGTTAGCGAACGTGAGCACCTGCTCGCGCAGACCGTCTTCCGCCTCTTGAGTGGCGACACAGACGGACATGCAAAAGACCATTCACCTCTCCACGACGAACAAGGCGGAGTGACCCTAGCGCCACTTTATGACGCAACGCCTCTGGTGCCTAAGGAGGCGGTGGTGAGGCGGTGGTGAGGCGGTTGCTCTCTTTGTCGCGGGCTGGCGGAGCATGCGAACCATCGATGCCGATGCGCTGGTTCACAAGGCCGGTTCGTGGGGCCTCGACGTCACCGTCGCGCGCGATGTCGTCATGCGCACTGCCGAGGAGACGCAAGCAGCCGCAACCGCCCTCGAGCCGGACGAGTCCATCGCCGACCATCTTCCTGGTTACGTCACACAAGCTTGTGAAGCGCTACGCAACGGTCGACCAGTGAGCCTCGGGCTCGGCGAATTTCCTCTGCTCGGACCAATCGACGTCACCTAAGCCCGGCGCCCGCTGAGTCACGAACGTCCGCACCGTAAATCGCACCTTGCGCGAGCACTTCGTGCTCAGCGCTGGCGCGCCAATGTCGATCTACGGTGCGGACGTAGTGGCTTACGCAAGCTGCAGTGCTGAGGCTCGCAGCGTGCGTGCCGCGAGCGCCACGTCCGCCGCATCGTTGTAGATGTAGAAACTGAGCCGCGCACAACCGTTACGTGCCGATGCCCTGATCCCAGCATCGGCGAGCGCGGGCGCCTCAATGCCCGTGACCGACAAGATTGCGCTGTTGCTCGCTGGCATCTGCAACTGCTCGCGCAGGTCGTTAACCAGGGCGGTGCAGTAGGTGTATGAGGCGTGGATGTCCTGCGCCGCGAGAGTCTCGAGGGCGATGGCGGCGGCCTCGACGCTCTGCCACGGGGGCGACGTGTCGAGTCGACGACCCAATGAGCTGAGCAACAGATCGGGACCATAGAGCGAGCCCCACGGGTCGTCGGAGCCATACCAACTGGCACACACGGGACGGATCCAGGTGGCGTCGGGGTGGATGGCCGCGAGCGCGATTCCGCGCGGGCAGGAGAGCCACTTGTAGGCGGCGGCCACAACCACGTCGAAGTCGCGAGCATGAATGGGTAGCCACCCCGCGGACTGGCTCACATCGATGAGTGTCTTCACGCCCGCAGAGTGCGCGGCCATCGCGAGGGCGGTGAGGTCGACGACCCGTCCGTCGCACGACTGCGCGGCGCTCACAGCGACAAGGTCGATGCCGGGGCGGATCTCGTCGATCAGGCGCTCCAGCGGTACGAGGGTGACGTTGAGGCGCGGGTCCGCTAAGAAGGGGTAGACGACGGACGAGAAGTCGCGCTCGACCGCGAGTACGCGCGCACCGTCGGGGAGCGATGCGGCCACCATCCCGACCATCTGCGACACGGATCCTCCAAGAGCAATATCCGTCGCTTGCGCGCCGACGATGCGAGCATAAGCAGCACGCATACGGTCCACCGAGGCATCAAGCGCGTACGGGTCCGTGGCGGCGACCGACCAGTCTTGGGCGGCGCGCGAGAGTGCCGCCGAAGTGGCGAATGCGGGGAGCCCATAGGAGGCCGTGTCGAGGTAGCCCGGGATGTGTGGGTATCGAGCGGAGATGTCGGTGTTCAGCATGACTCCCATGTTCCACGCCTTTGCAGACCTGCACAAGATTGAGTTGTAGGTATCTAGACCTCAATGGCATGATGGTCTCGTGATCGACGTCGAACGCCTACTAATCCTGCGCGAGGTAGCCCGCCACGGCTCCAAAGCAGCCGCGGCGCGGGCGACGGGCCTCAGCGAGCCCACCGTCGCGCACCACCTGAAGGCACTCGAACGGCATGCAGGCGTGCCCCTTACCAGGCGCGTCGGGCGAGTGACCAAGGTGACCCCAGCCGGGGAGGCACTCTTAGAGCACGCCAACGTGATCGCCGCCAGCCTCGAGGGCGCCAAGCGCACGCTGCATCGCCACGCAGATCTCAACGTGGGCCGGCTACGTATTGCCGCCTTCCAGTCGTACTGCGCCTCCGCGTTACCGGGCCCACTTGCGCAATTCGCCCGCACCTATCCAGGCATCGAGGTGGGCCTCGTCGAGACGGAGACGGACGACGCTCTCGCACTCATGCGGGCGGGGGAAGCGGACCTGGTGATCGGCTTCGCGGACAACGCGACCCCGGCGCCCACGGACGTGCCGGTACGTCCCCTGGACCGCGACGAGTACCTGGTGATCCTGCCGGACTCTCATGTGCAGGCCAAGCGCAAGCGGGTGGACATCGCGACGCTGGCTGGGGAGCGTTGGATTTCCGGATGCGCGCGGTGCCGCGCGCACCTTGCAGCACACGCCGCCCACGCGGGCTTCAGCCCGGATGTCGCATTCATCACCGAGGACTACGTCACGGCGCAGAAACTGGTGGCGGAGAGGCTCGGCGTGGCGCTGCTGCCGCGGATGGCGGTCGAGGCGAGCCCTGCCGTGCCCGGAATTGTGACAGCCCGTACCAAGCCCGCCAACTACCGCGAGGTCTTCGTCAGCATCCCTCGCGACGCCGCGCCCGCCGCGCAGGCCTTCGCGAACCTGCTGGTGAGCGTCCAGCCACAGTGAACCTCTCAGTACACGCCTGGGATGAGTTTCTTGGTGTGCGCTGCGTAGTCGGCAAATGTGAAACCGGATGAACATCGCCGCCATCGGAACGGGGAAAATCCCCACCCTCCAAGAGCAAAGCTATCTAGGGGCGGGGCCCACCAACATCCAGTCTGGGTCAGACTAGAAGTTCACTTGAACTAGCTGGCGGCGATCACGTCCACGGCGAACACCAACGTCGATCCGCCCGGAATTGGACCCATGTCACGGTGGCCGTAGCCGGACTCGGGCGGCACCACGAGGAGCACCTTGGATCCCACGGGTTGACCCACGAGGCCGTCGACCCAGCCGTCAATGAGAGAGCCGCGCGCGATGCCAAACGAGATGGGCTCGCCGCGGTCCCACGAAGAGTCGAATTGCGCGCCCTCCCACAGCCACCCTGTGTAGTGGACCGTGATCGATTGGCCCTCAACTACGGGCGCGCCGGTGCCTGCTTCGAGAATGACCACCGCGAGGCCATCGGTCTTGTGCGCGCCATCGAAGTTGATGGCGGGTGCACCATTGGGGGTCCGGGTAATGGTGGGGTGATTGGCATCGGTCATGGTTGCTCCTTGGTGCAACTAAAGGGATTGGTTTCAACTACTAAGCATAGGCGCGGTCCTCTCGCGCGCCAGTAGCGAACGCTTGATGTCGACTCCCCACGCGAAGCCCGTGAGCTTTCCGCTCGCCCCCACCACCCGATGGCACGGCACGAACAGGGCGACGGCGTTGTGGCCGCACGCCGCACCCACCGTGCGACTCGCGCCCGGCCTGCCCAACATCTCGGCCACCTCGCCGTAGCGCCGCACCTCACCACAAGGGATCTGACGCAGCTCAGCCCACACTGCGGCCTGAAACTCGGTGCCACTTTGTTGGATCGGGACGGCGTCGAGCGCGGCGGAGTCGCCCAAGTACCAGGCCCTCACAGCATCGGCCGATGCTAGGGTCGCCCGGGACGCGTCGGCTGGCTCTAGACTCGCACGGCCGAGAATGGCACCGACGTCCTTCGACCACCCGGCGGCGACCACGGCACCGACTCGTTCCACAATGACGAACGGCCCGTCGGGCGTGTCCACGACTTCGTAGGTCGGTGAGGTGTCCACGGGGGTCATGGGTTGTTCTCCTTGATGGGTGCCGGCAGGGTTTGACGGTGCGGGGTGTGACGGTGGGCCGCCGCGCGCCACAGGTGGGTCATGAGGTAGCTGCGCCAGGGCGCAAAGCCCTCCGCGGCATCGGCGAGGGTTCGGGGGGTTGCCGGGAGACCCAAGCGCGCGGCGCCTGCGCGCACCGCCGAATCCCCGGTGAGCAGGATGTCGGGGCTGCCGAGCACGCGCAGCGCCACGTAGTTGGCCGTCCATGGGCCGATGCCGCGTAAGGCCCCAAGCGATGCGGTGAGTTCCGAGCGGGTCTGGGCGACGTCCAGAGTGAGCGTGCCATCCGCTATCGCGCTTGCCGCGCGCGCGACCGCTTGTCGGCGGGCGAGCGGTCCGCGCAGCAGGTCGGTTGCACCAGCCGCCAGCGCATCGGCTTGGGGAAACATGAGGCTCACGCCGTGCCCGGCGAGGGCATCGGGTAATGGCGCACCAAGCGCGTCGACTAGTCGCTGAAGCGCCATCCGAGCCGCGGCTACGGAGACCTGTTGGCCGACGATCGCGCGGGTCACCATCTCGGCGGAGCCCATGGACCCCGGGATGCGGGTGCCGGGAAACGCCGCAACGGACGGCGCCATCCGAGGGTCGCGAGCGAGGGACTCATCGATCACTGCGGGGTCCGCGTCAAGGTCGAATAGTCGCCGGGTGCGGGCAACGAGCGCAGGGAGATCCTCTAGGTGCTCAAGGCGGGCGGTTAGCGCGACCGCTGCCGCCTCCACCCGCACCGTCATCACGGCAGCTCCCTTGGCGAGTCGGACTGACCGGGTGTAGGTGAGCTCCCCAGCGGCGTCGGCCTCAACCAACTCGAGCCCCGCCACGGCGCGCTTCGCCAGCCACCTCATGACGTCCGCACCACAAAACGGCTCCCGTGTCCGCAGTTTGAGCGTGACCGCGCCCGGCAACGGTCGATTTGTGGTGCGGACGTTGCCAGGTGAGGTGCGGGGAGGGCCTTCTGAGACGCGCGCGCGGGCGCGTAACTCGGTAGGCGGCATGGCGAATACCTCGCCGATGGTCTCGTTGAACTGCCGGATGCTCGCGAAGCCTGCCGCGAACGCGACGTCGCTCATCGGCATTGCGGTCGCGATCAGCAGGTTCCGGGCGTTCTGCGCGCGCTGGGCGCGGGCGAGCTGAAGAGGGCCCGCGCCAAGTTCCTCGGCTAGCACGCGCCCCAGATGGCGCTCCGAGTAGCCCAGCCGCGCGGCCAAGCCCGCCACCCCGTCCCTGTCCACCACGCCATCCGCGATCAGGCGCATCGCGCGGGCCGCGACGTCCTCGCGCACGTTCCACTCGGGGCTGCCCGGGACCGCCTCGGGGAGGCAGCGCTTGCACGCGCGATACCCGGCCGAGTGGGCGGCGGCGGAGGTGCGGTAGAACGTGCAGTTTTTGCGGCTCGGCGTGCGTGCAGGGCAGCTGGGGCGGCAGTAGATTCCCGTGGAGCGCACGGCGGTGATGAACTGCCCGTCAAACCTGCGGTCGCCCGATGCCACTGCTGAGTAGCATGTGTCGAAGTCGAGCGGCGCTGTGGTCACCACCCCATGGTGCCCCGCCCAACGGCGTGGGCGCTAGCGGAAAACGGACATCGCGGTTCGAGATCTGCGTTAAGGTCCCCCCGGCCTCTCTTAACGCCTTCGATTGACGCACGTACCGCGGCGAGCCGCTGGTCATGAGGACGCAGTCCGGCTTCAGCGTGAAGAACATGGCGGTCTTCGGTGCTGACTTGGCGGGCACTGTCGACGCCCTGGGCGATGGTGTCAGTGGGTCCAGAGTCGGCGATCGCTCGATGGCGGAGCTCGGCGATGGCGCGTGCGCCGAACACGCGGTCACGGGGGCCGATGCCGCGGTCAAGATCGCGGATTCAGTTTCGTTTGATGCGGCGGCAGCGTGTGCGGAACTCGAGCGGGGCCACGTCGCGGGCAAGCTGGTCGTTACCGTTGCTTAGGCGCGGTCGCCCGGCAACGTGATGGCGACCGTCGTGCCCCGCCCCTGCGCCGACTTGATGGTCACGCTTCCGCCCTGGGATACGACTATCTGATTGACCAGTGACAGTCCCAGCCCGTGGCCGGCGACGTCGCGCGACGAGGGCGCTCGCCAGAACCGATCAAACGCGCGCTCGACCTCTGCCGGTGACATCCCTAACCCGGTATCCGCGACGGTGACGGTCACAAAGCGGTCGCGCACCTCGACCTTGACGTCAACTCGCCCTTCCGGCGGAGTGAACTTGCGAGCGTTGTCGATGACATTACGTAACGCATTGACCAGGAGCTCATAGTTGCCGACGATTCGCGCCTCATCTGGCACAGCAGTCACCACCAGCGGGTCGTTCGCCCCCGCATCGTGCGTAGGCGCGACCGCGTCCGCGATCAGATCGGCCACGCTGACGCTTGTGCTCTCCTGGGCCAATCCTCCCGGGTCATCTTGAGAAAGCAACAGGAGCTGATTGGTCAGCGTTGAGAGCGATTCAACCGCCGTGAGCGACTCCCTAATCGCGGCCCGGTACTCCTGGACAGTGCGCTCCCGCATGAGCGCGAGCGACAGTTCCCCCATCATCACACCCAGTGGCGTGCGGAACTCGTGAGACGTCGCGTCGACAAACTGCTGCTGGCGCTCGTAGCTACGGCGGAGCGGGGCAAGGGCAGATCGCGCCATCACGTAGCTCACGGCCGGGACCACCAGGATCAGCCCCAAGTACACGAACAACAACGCCCAACGCAGGCGCGACAGAGCGTGGTCGGCGGCATCGAAGCCGTTGACCGCCCCATCCACGTTCTCAACGTCGAAGTCGAACGTGATCGAGACGAACGCGTAGATCGACAGCCCGGCGAGGGCGAAAAGCAGGAGTTGAATCGCGGAGTAAGCCAAGGTGAGGCGGATCAGCGCCTTACGGAAGATCACGCGTCCGACTGCATGATGTATCCGGACCCGCGCCGCGTCTCGATGAGGTCCGTCTCACCGTAGCCGTTAAGCTTCTTCCTGATGTAGCGCACGTACGTCTGGACCACATTCGAATAGCCGTCGTAGTTCGCGTCCCATGCGTGGTCGATGAGCTCAGTAGTGCTCACCACCCTGCCGGCGTTCCTCATCAAGTAATGCAAAACCGAGAACTCCTTCGCGGTCAACATGATGGTTCGGCCGCCTCGCACGACAACGCGAGTCGCGGGATCGAGTGTGACTCCAGAGACCTTGAGCACCGGCAGCGTCGCGCGGGGCGCCCTCCTCAGTAGCGCGCGCACGCGGGCGAGAAGCTCGAGCACGTGGACGGGCTTGACGAGGTAGTCGTCCGCGCCGCTATCCAGCCCGTCCACGCGGCTCTTGATTTTGTCCAACGCAGTGAGCATCAGGATCGGCACGTCGGAGTTAGACTCGCGGATCGAGCGGCAGACGTTGAACCCCCCGCGCTCCTCTCCCGCGAGCATCACGTCCAAGATCACCAGGTCGTACTCTTCGACCGCGAAAGCCTCCAAGCCCGCTCCCGTGGTGTGGCGAGCATCGGCCGCGTATCCGGCCTCGGAAAGGGTGCGCTTGACGATGCTGGCGATGCGCACATCGTCCTCAACAATCAGCACTCTCACTGCCCGCCCACTTCCTGTCCGCGCCCCGGAGATCCAAATCCGATACTACGCCGGTCAGTCGGGCACCTCGCCGGTATTCGCGCTCTTGGTACCGGTGCCATCGGCCGGCTTGAGCCCCGGGGTGCTCACCTCGGCGGTCACGTCGACAGCGTTGGTCGACGACCGGTAGATCGAGAACTGGTTTTGCGGGTAATGTCCCGGTTCGGTGCCATCATCGAAGTCCACCGTGGCCTTGGACATCGGGGCGATCGTGAGCCCGGTGAGTGCCTGGTAGTAGGACTCCGTGGCGCCGGTCACCGCGTCCGTCATCGTGTAATAGATCTCGAGGTCAGTCACGGGCAGCGCGGTCGCATTGCCGATGGTCACCTGCATCCGGTCTTTGATAGCCGCGCCCGACGCGTCTACGTTGTCTTCCAGCTGGACGGCATCAACGGACAGCCCGGACGCGGTAGCAGTATTAGTGATGGGGTTTGACGTGACCGGCAGGACCACGCCCGATGTGGCAGGTTTTGCAGTAGGCGTCACGCCGGGCACGGCAGCCGCCGTGCTCGCGCCGGGCGTGGTGGACGCCAGCGTCGTGGCGGGGCTCGAGCTTGAGCAGCCGGCGAGCAGGGCGCCCGCGAGGACGATGCCGGAGGCATATGTAATGAGGGTCTTTTTCATGATTCCTTACCTTTGGAGTCGAGTGCGTGTCGCGGCGGTCAAGGCGAAGGCGAAGGATCCCGCCACCAGCACCAGGACCGTCCACGTGTAGCGCTGCATGGCGGGCCAAATCAGCGCGGCGGGTTGTTGGTTGTACTTATCTTTGATGCCGAGGAACGCGAACGTGATGCGCTCGTAGAGCTTCTCGATTGAACTGGCCTCGAGTGCGTTACGGATCGACTCGTAGGTCGAGAAATGCGCGAGAACCGCAACTTCGTCGGACTTCTGGATGGCCAGGGCAGCGAAGAGTCCGCCCGGCACCTGATTGTCGGGGTCCATGGTGTCGCCGATCTGCGGAATCACGAGGACTACCAGCAACCACACTCCGAGCATCAGCACGAGCGCGGTGCTCGGGCGCTTCAAGAACGCCGTTACTCCCGCCGCGAGCGCGGTCCAGAACATGAGGTAGAGCCACGCGGCGACCGCCGCTATGCCGAGCCGTCCCCACGCACTGGCCCCAAGTCCTGCACTTCCGACCAGCGCCAGCGATAGCGCGGATACCAGAATCAGGCCGATGCTGAGGAGCGCCCAGAACACACCGAGTCCCACGAGCTTGCCCGCAATGAATACCTTCGCGCCTCCAGCCCGCGTGAGTATGAGCAACATCGTGCCGCGCGACTTCTCGCGGGCGATGGTCGCGTATCCCACCACGACAGCGAAGAGTGCGCCGATAATCTCGAGGTATTCGATGGCGCCGCGCAAGAGCGTCAGCGGGTACAGCTGCGGTGCGGCAGGGACGACGGCACTGCCAGACGCGGCGAGCGCGTCCACGTAAGCCCTATAGTCGGTGACCTGGGTGCGATAGGCCAGCGACGCGACCACGACGGACACGAGGACGGCGATGGACAGGCACGCCGCCAGGATCCACACGACGCGGTTGCGGCGCAGGTCCAACAGTTCCTTGGCCGCGAATACCTTCACGCTATTCATACGCGCCTCCTCTCAACTTTGCGGCGGGCGTGAAGAGCACCACCACCACCACGGCGATAATCATGAAGACAGACACCACGGCGGCTGAGGCCCAAGGAAAAGCACTGAGCGGCGCGTCGAGTACCCCGGACGATGCGGTCTTGAAGTTTTCGCCGATCGACAAGGGGGACGTGACGTACGAGAGCCAGTGGAATATGCCCGTGGTCTGAGGAGGCAGCGCCACCGGGTTGAGCAGCGAGACTGGGCGAGCCGCGGTGCCCAACTGCGGAAGCACAAAGACCACGACGGCCCACGCGACGAAGGGTACGAGTAGCGCAGTGGTCTCGCGCTTGATGTAGACGCCCGCCAGCACGCCTGACACGGCAAAGCCGCACAAGAACACCCAAGTCAGGCCGCCGAACGCGACCAAGCGGACCGTGGGCGAGACGCCGAGTGGGCCGCCGTTGATGACGGAGATCGTGGCCCACGTGATCACCATTCCCAGTGCGACCACGGCTGCGAGCAATACCGCGATACCCAGTAGCCTGCCGGCGAGCAGAGTCTTCACGCGGATGGGTCGGGTGAGCACCAGGTCGGCGGTCGACGCCTTACGGTCGCGGAGCGCGGACTGCACGCCAAGCGCGATGGCCATGAGCGATCCGATGAGCACCACGTAAATCACCGTGTTGTGCGCGTAGTACAGCTGTGCGATCGAGTCGAAAGGGTTGGGCTGATCGGTGTAGCCCTCGGCGAGCACCTGGCGGTAGACGTCGCTTACGGTGGTGTTGGTCAGCCAACCGATCATGGCGGACACCGCGACCATGGCGATGAACATTACGATCAAGAACTGCGGCGCGCGGTTGCGGCGGCTCGCGAGGAGCTCTTGGCGAGCGACGGTCGACAACATGGTCATGCCACCGGAGTCCCGCTCGAGAAGTACGCGCGTTCTAGTGCGTCTTCGGACGGGTAGGCACCGAGCGTGCCGGCGAGGGAGTCGTGATGGACGAGTTTGCCTGCGCGCAGGATTCCGATGCTGGTGCAGGTCTTGGTCACTTCGGACAGTAGGTGCGTATTCATGAAGATCGTGGTGCCGGCCTCCGCGTTGAGCCGGACGACCGTCTCGCGGAGCAAGCGCACACCCTCGGGATCCAGCCCAGATGTTGGCTCATCCAAGAACAGGACCTCGGGCTCGTGGACCATCGCTTGGGCCAGGCCAACACGTTGGCGCATACCCTTGCTGAACGTTCCCAGGCGCTCGGATTCGTGGCCCTCAAACTTGAGGAATTCGAGCGTCCGCTCGATTGGGGCATCAGGCTTGGCGATGCCCGACAACCGGGCAAAGAAACGCAGGTTCTCCATGAGCGTCAGGTCGTCGTAGAACTGAACGTTCTCCGGCACGTACCCGATCTGCGAGCGGACCCGTGCGGGGGCGGTGCGGATGTCGAATCCTGCGACACGCGCGGTGCCGTCGGTCGCCTCCAACAGGGTGGTCAGGATGCAAACGGTCGTGGTCTTGCCGGCGCCGTTATGGCCCAGTAGGCCGAAAATCTCACCCGTGGGCACCTCGAGTTCGAGTTCGTCCAGAACGGTGTGGGACCCATATCGGTGAGTGAGCCCGTGGGTGGCGATCGCAAATGAAGTCATACCCCGACGCTACGGAAGCGACCATGAGAAGAAAGTGAGAGCGCCCTTACCTGAGAACCACGTGAGAGCAGGGATTTTTGCCTCTCGCTTTTTAGCGTCAGCTCAAAATAATGTGATCTCAGTAGCCATTGCGCTGCCGGCCGGTTTGGCCTCGAACCACTCCTGCCTCACGCGCCCCGGCGCCGAACGAAAGGCCCATCATGGCATCGTCCCTCGAGCAGACTTCTGTAGTTCCCCAACGGAAACCAATGACTAACAAGGTCCCCGAAATCATTGTGGCCTTCTGGATCGTCAAGATCCTTTCGACGACGGTCGGGGAGACATTCGCGGACTTTCTGAACAGCAATGTGGGCCTCGGCCTCTGGGGCACCATCGCGGTGACGGGCGTCGCACTCGCCATTGCGCTCACCCTCCAGATGCGGCTGCGGCGCTACTTCCCGCCCGTCTACTGGCTGGTCGTGGTGCTTGTCAGCATCGTCGGCACCCTCATCACCGACGCGCTCACCGACGTCTATGCGGTCCCGCTGCTGGTGTCCACCGCCGTGTTCTCCGTCGCGCTGGCCGCGACCTTCGCGCTTTGGTACCGCTCCGAAGGCACGCTCTCGATCCACACAATCCTCACATCCAAGCGCGAGGCCTTCTACTGGCTCGCGATTCTCTTTACCTTTTCGCTCGGTACCGCAGTGGGGGACTACCTGTCGGAGGACGTCGGCATCGGCTACACCCGCACCGGCCTGATCATGGTCGCAGGGATCCTCATCACGTGGCTGGCGTACAAGTTCACTTCGCTCGGGGAGGTAACAGCGTTCTGGGCCGCGTACATCATGACGCGCCCACTCGGCGCGTCACTGGGCGACTTCCTCACGGCGCCAACGGCGGACGGCGGCCGCGGATTGAGTACGAGCGCGGTGTCGTGGCTCTTCTTTGCGGGGATCGTCACGATTGTCGCGTGGATGACCGTGCGCGAACGAGCGCGTAAAGCCGCAATCAAGGCTGAGCCCTCCGCTGAGCCTGAGCCCGCTCCAGAACGTGAACTTGCGCTGAACTAGCGCTTCTTGCCCTCCTGAAAGAGTGCGATCGACTTGTCGATGCGACGCTGGCGCGTCTCCGGGGTCTAGGCTCCGGAGACGTTTTCGGCGTCGAATCGCTGCATCGCGAACGTGCTTGCGCACCGCGATCGCAGTGTTGTTTCCCCACACGAGAAGTTGGGTCGAGCACGACTCTACGTGCGCCGTGGTGTCTCCCTCGTCGAAGCGGACACTATTCCTGGCCTCAGGCGAACCGGCCCTGACACATCTGCGGCCCGGGTGCGGCGTGTCGTGAGGGACTTGCCAGGCAGGTCAGTCCTGCGGTGTCAGGGAAGGTCCGCGCCCGCCGGCAACGCTGCCATCGCATTGATCTCGTAGAGGCGTACCAGAAACACGCGCTCGTCCAGGCGCTTGCGCCGTAGCCAGTGAGTGACTTCCTCGTTGCATTTACTCGCGTTGCACGATCTGCAGGCGGGCACCACGTTTTGGGCTGTGTAGCGGCCGCCGCGCGAGATGGGGAGGACGCAGTCGCGCTGAAGCACGGCATCCGCCGATGCCGAATCGCCGCAATACGCGCAGCCTCCCCAGGCGTCCTGAATGACGCCCCACTGCGCGGCGGTGAGGTCGTTGTCGGCGGCCGCGACGCGGCGACTGCGCTTGCGCGCGGCGCGCGCCCTGCGACTCTGACTAAAGGCCATGCGGCTCAGTCTACGAGTGAGGGTGGGCCACGCCGGCCGGGATCGCGGCGATGACTCGCTCCGCCACGAATGGCGACGTCATGGCACGCAGCAAACACGGGTAGTTGACACCAAAGCGGATCTCGGTGCCCGCGACCATCCGCGTAGGCGTCTCGAGAACCAGGTGATCGCTGCTCGCCGCGAGCACCGTGATACCTGCGGGCGGCACGAGGCCTTGCGCGTCGACGTCCTGTTCCCCAAGTGAGACGATCGTCTGAATAATGGTGCCGCGCTCGCGCGGGGCATTCACGACGCCAATGGCGGGAAGCCCCGCATTACCCCACGAAGACGAGGGCTTCTCCATAGATTCGATGACGGCGCCTATCACGGTGAACGCATCCCCATGGAGGCCCTCAATGGGAGTGCGGGTCAGCGGGTCCACCCCAAGCAGGATCGCTTCGCCGAGGCGGAGGTCGTTAACCCGACCTACCCGACCGCGGCCGAGCGCCCAACTCAAATTAGATGAGTTACCGCCCGTGACGATTAAATCGGGGAGTCCAAGCTTTCCCGCGAGCAGGGCAGCGATTCCGGTAAGGTCTTGCATCTGGTCGTCGCCGGGGATCACGCCACTACGGCACGCGAGATTGGTGCCGATGCCCGCGAGTTTGAGGTTCCGCGTGCGGGAGATCACGCGGGCGATGTCGAGCGCGTCGCGCATCATGACACCCTCGCGAAGGTCGCCAAGCTCGACCATGAGCACGATTCCGTGGTCCGAGCCACGCTTGCCAGCCGCCACAGCCAAAGCGTTTGCCACGTCCAGGTCGCTCACGAGGCTGAACTGCGCGACTGCGACAGCACGGTCTGCCCACACAGGGTCTGGTGCACGCAGCAACATCAGCGGCGTGCGGATGCCCGCTTCCTTGAGCGCCTCGAGGTTGTCGATGCGCGAGTCCGCGAGTCGTTTCACCCCGCCTCGAAGCATGGCCCGGGCAACATCCGGCGAACCGAGCGTCGCCTTGGTCACCCCGGTCACCTGAATACCGCGTCGCTCAAGGCGGTCCACGAGGCTGCGCGCGTTCTGCTCGACTTTGCCGAGGTCGATCTCGATACGGGGCGCGATCACGCTAGCGCCCGCTTGTCGCGCATCAACAGCGCGGGGAACGCGTCGGTGACCATCGCAACGAGCGCGGCCGGTTCGCCCCACAGCGCATCGGTAGCGGGGATCCCGAGTTCAACCTCATACGCGATCGCCGCGGCGACCACCTCCGCGTAGGTCATGTTCTCGTGATTGATGGTGAGTCCGATCACCCGCGTCTTGCCGAACAGTTCAATCAACGCAAGTTCCGATGAGGGGGTCGGCATGTTTTGGTTGGGGTAATCGCACAGCACCCGGCGGGCCGGTGCATGCTGCATCACCACGCCGTGAGGTCGGCTTGCGCGCAGCACCACGGTCGAGCTGAGGTAGGCGGGGTGGCTGAGCGCGCCTTGGCCCTCCACCACAATCACCTCGGGGTGCTCGGACTCCCACGCGGACACTACCGCGCCCTCAAGCTCGCCCACGCCGAACTGCGCAGGAATCGCATCCAGCGCGACGCCGTGCGCCGCTCCCTGCATCAGGCCCGTCTGCCCGGTGCACACCATAACGGCACGAACGCCCGCGTCGTTGAGCGCCTTGGTGAGGATGGTCGACGTGGTGCGCTTGCCGATGGCGCCATCGGTGCCGAGAACCGCGATACGGACGCAGTCGACCTGGTCGATCGCGCCGTCGAACATGCGTAGAAGCTTGGTGGGCCGCGGTCGCCGCACATCGTGAAGCGCGACGTTCATGGTGCGCGCGGCATCGGCAATCTCGAGGTCGTCTTGGAGGAACTCGTGGAGTCCGGAGACGACGTCCATGCCTTCTGCGATGGCGGCGAGCACGACCGACCTGTCCGCCAAAGTCATCAGCCCAGACAGCGGTGCCAGCCCAAAGATCAGTAAGGCGGGGCGCTTCGCCAAGGCCTGCGGCCAGGCTTCGAGCGAGGCGATAATGGGAATTCCGGCCGGAAAGTGGTCGAGCACCATGCCGGCGTCCTGCCCAGCAAGCGTGCTGTCGATCACGGCGACGATGCGGTAGCGCTCGCTCGCACGGACAAGGCCATTGGCGGTCTTCCCGTCGATTCGCGCAAATTGACCTTCGCAGTACACGACCGCCGCGGGACGGCTGTCGGCAGGCAGGGTCGGATGGATAGCGGCGGGGTGCATGAAGCGTCCTCGAGGTAGCTCAGAGGAGGCGACGGAATCGTTCCGGCCAATGTGCCGGTTCAACGAGAGGTCCCCGCTAAGGGTGTTGGTTTAGGTCCAATTGTACGCGCATTACCACATTCTGCTTTGCCGACGCAAACGACTCGGGACTGTGTGCTAGTCGTAGGCTGTGCTCATGAGCACCTCGCGCAAGACGGTCGCCCACATCCTCGAACAACTCGAGCCGCTGGACGTGAGTTCGCACCCGATGTTCGGCGAGTACTGCCTCTATTGCGACAACAAGGTCGTGGGGTTCATCCGCGACGACACCATGCTGCTCAGCTCCACCACCGCATCTGACGGTCTGCCCGAAGGTGAGGCGTATCCGGGCTCCAAGATGTACCGCATCGTCGTGGGCGATACCCTCGAGGATTCGCAAGCGTTCCGCGACTTGGTGACCGCGACCGCCGCCCTGCGCCCGGCGCGCAGACCTAAGGCGGAGCCCAAGAACTAGCTACGCGTCGTCGTGCACCTCGGCTCCCGTGACATCCACGGTTCGCGTGACGCCGATGCTGCCAATGAAGTCCCGGTCGTGGCTCACCACCATCAGCGCGCCTTGGTATCCCCCGAGCGCCTCGATCAGCGCGTCGTCGAGCACGTCGAGCCGCTGCGGCAAGTAGCCGAGCGGAACGTGAGCAACTGCGCGGCCCGAGAGCGGCGGCGACTCGCCTGTGATCGCACACAACATCGTGGTCTTGCCTGCCCCATTGCGACCCACCAGCGCGATGCGCTCTGGCCCCTGCACCACGAGGTTCACCTCGACCCCCGTGCGCAGACGAGCGGCCTCCACCGTCACGACGTCCTTGCGCGGCGGCACGCGGGTATCCGGCAGGTCGACCCGAATCACCTTGTCCTCGTCCACCGCGTCTTGGGCCGCGTCCAAGTCGACGCGCGTGCTGGCGAGGCGCTCCTCGTGAACCCCCGTGACGCGCGCCAACGTCTGCTGCGCCGCCTCGGCCTCGCCTGCTAAGACCCGCTCGTAGTGGTCGATGTTGCCCCCACACCACCGCAGCCCATGTCGACGCAGCTCGCCTATGTCACCTACGAGCTCGAGCAGGTCGCGGTCGTGCGTGACCACCAACGTCGCACCGGTCCGCGCGATGAGCGCACGCGTGACCGCCTCCTTCGCGGGACCGTCCAGGTTGTTGGTCGGCTCGTCCAACAGCAGCACGTCGGGCCGCGCCATCAGCGCCGATGCAGACACCAGCTGGGTCGCTTCGCCGCCCGAGACCTGGGCAACGGTCCGCGACAGATCGATGCCCATGAGGCCGATGCTGGCAAGTGTCGCGTCAGCGCGCGCCTCGACATCCCAGTCGTCGCCCACCGCATCGTAGTGCGCGGGGTCGACGGAGCCCGACTCGATGGCGCGCAGGCCCGCGATGGTGCCAGCGACACCCAACGCGTCGGCAACGGTCAAGCCAGCCACAGCATCGGCCGCGGCATGGAAACCGCCGAGCGCGACGTCCTGTGGGACATATCTCACCGACGCGTTGGTGAGGACGTGGCCACCGCCGGGCTTGTGCTCGCCTGCGAGTAGGCCCAGCAAAGTGGATTTGCCAGCGCCGTTGGCGCCGACGATCGCGGTCAGTCCGGTGGACACCGCGCCGCTGACGTCCGTCAATACGTGATCACCGCCGGGCCACGCAAAGGACAGATGTGAAAAGGAAAGGGAGGGGGAAGACAAGGAAGCCTCGATCTAGGTCTGGGGTCGACTCCGCGCGCGGGGCGCGGTGCTAGTGGACGCTAGGCCAGACATCGTGTCTGGCGACCTTAGATCTTCAACGGGGGCTCCTGGAGCTGAGGGACTTTCCGGTACCAATCGTCACACGGCGCGCACGACCGCGCAACCCCCGCAGGCGCCTAGTGCTCACGCCCCAGCACGGCCACCTGGCTACCCACCGATGCCGTCAGTTCGTCACCCGAGCACGACAGTGTTGCGAGCGAGAACACCGACGGCTGGGGTTCTACTTCCGAGGCGATCTCGCTACCGTTGATGGTCATGTTGGCGTCGGTCGTGGAGCCGATGTTGGTGTCGGTGATGTCGATTCCACCGTCGTCCGCGACCGTGTACACGCCCTCGTCAGTGCCGTCCTTGACGATCGTGACTGTCGCCTCATTCACCGTGAATGTGTAGGTCCAGTTCTCGTAGATGGTGTTGACGGTGCCGTCCGGTTGGATCGACAGGAACATGTTGCCGTCGATACCGGTGACGAGCTTGGTGGTGTCCCCCGCCATCATCTGCGCAAACTCCTCGCGATGAGGGATCCAGTTGCCTGGGAGGCAGTCCCGTATAGCGACCGCGTCCCCCGTGGGATAGTCCGGCTCGGCCGACGGGGTTGCCTCGGCCGGCGGGGTTGCCTCGCCCGTCACCTGGGGTACTTCCGCTTCTGGAGTGGTAGAAGCGGCAGGGCTGTTGGCCAACTCAGAAGCGCGAGTGCTGCTTTGCGGCGCGGAAGCGACCTCGTCCTCCCTTTCGCCGCAGCCCGCGAGCAACAGAGTTGCCGTGAGGGAGAACAGCGTGAGCGCAATTACTGATCGACTGGTTCCGGTGTGCTGAGTCATGTACTGCTCCTGTTTCAGTTGAGACACGTGTGCGTCAGTGCTCGCGGTGCAGTGCCCATACCTTAACGAAATCGTTGGGAGTCAACTCGTCACCTATGCACGTAAAGGTCGTTGAAGAGAACTGGGACATGGCGTCTTCCTCCGTGGTTTGCTCGACGCCTTCCACCTCTTGGGTGACAAGAGTGGTGGAGTCGATGGAGGTGTCCGACAAACTCACGGAACCATCGCTAGCAACGGCATACGTTCCGTGGTCAGTGCCGTCTCTGGCCAGTGTTGCGGCGCCGCTCCCCGAGTAAGTAAAGGACCAGTCTTCGTAGAGGGTTTCGACCGTGCCGTCCTCATGGAAGGTCATCATCAGCACCCCAGTTACCGCGTCCTCATCGGGAATGTCATTGAGGGTCAGCACCGAAGCAAAGCCCTCGTTGTCGAGGTACCAATTGCCGGGCAGGCAGTCAGCAGCGGCTACCGGGTCGCTGCCAGGGGGGTCGGGCTCGACAAACGGTTCCGCGGGTGTTGTCGACTCAGGAGCAACCGCTGGCGCAGCATTAGTGGTGGGACCCTCGGTCGCTTCGACCGCCTCGGGCTCCGAGGTGATCACTCCATCTTCGGGTTCAGCGTCGGTGTCCGACGTCGCCGATGGGGTCGGGCTGCCAGGGTCGGCCATCACGTCATCCGCAGCGCCACCACATCCCGCGAGCCCTAAAGTGGCGGCAATTGAAAACGCAGCAAGCGCAACTCCACGCCCCGTGGGACCGCCGTGCTTGTCCAAGACTTCCTCCAGTTTCAGTCGCGACGCGAGCATCAGTGCTCGCGGTGCATGATCGTGGTGGCGCCGTCCGCCGTGACAGTGAGTTCGTCGCCCGCACACGTGAAGGCGGCAGAACCGAACACCGACGGCTCGGACTGGACGGTACTGGTCAGCGGTGCGCCATCTAGTTTCATCTGGCTTACCGAGGACAGGTCGGTATCGACCATCGACATGGTGCCGTCCGCGGCGACCTGGTAGGTCCCGTGGTCAGTCCCGTTTTTGGTGAGGGTGAGCCGCGAACCGTCGACCACGACCGTGTAGGTCCATTCGTCGTAGGACGTGCTGGTGGTGCCGTCCTCGCGGAACGTGACCATCACATTTCCGGTGAGGTCGCTGACCGTGCTCCCCGCCGCGGCGGACATCAGGGCGCCAAACTCGTCATTGTCGAGGAACCAGTTGCCCGGCAGGCATTCCTCACCCGCGAGTTCCACTTCGGGGGGATCCCCCGCCGAGGCGCTCGGGGCCGGTGTCGACGTCGGCTCGGTAGTTGCGGGAGCGGTCGGACTTGGCGCGGGCTCCGTCACGCCGGGTGCGGTGGAATCGGCGGCGCGACTAGCCGCGGCCGCGCCCAGTTCGTCGTCCTTGTCCCCGCAACCCGTGAGCAGCATCGCCGCCGTGAGCGTGAGTGCCGCGACCGCGACCGTGGCGCGCGAGGAACTGCTCAAACCGGCCGTCTTCGTCATCTGTACTCCCATTGATTCCGTCCCTCGCGTTGCACGGCTCCGTACCGTCCCGTGCAGGATCCCATCGAAACAGGTGGCCCTCACAACCCGCTCACAGACGCCGCCCGGCCCTGTCGGGCCATCGCCTGACAGGCATCTGTGAGCGCTTTGTGAATGACAGGTGGTGAGATGAAAGTCTGCGCTTGCGCACGGCAGCGCACTCACTGGCAGGAGCACTCATGGCACACCGCAGACTCATCACCTCGTCACTTCTGATGACGGGAACCATCGCGTTGACGATTTCACTCGCGGGCTGCGGATCCAACCCCATCGACAACGCCATAGACAGCGCCAGTGATCAGGTCGCGGAGAACGGCACCGAGGAAGTCATCGAAGATTTGAGCGGCGGGTCGATGGACGTCGAGCTGGACTCGCTCCCCGAAGGATTCCCCGCGAACGTACCGATGGTCGAGGGTGACATCCTAGTGGCGACCACGATGACCGGTGGGCTCGGGTACACCGTGTCAATCACCGTGGGTGGAGATACTGCGACCGCCACCGAGCAGGTCAAGGCAGACTTCGCCGACTGGGAAGAAACCTCCCCGTGGAATGACGACCTTCAAGCTGGCATGTACGACGATGACGACTGGGGCGTCACCGTCAGCGTAGGAGACGGATTCACAAAGGACACCAGCACCGTGCGCTATGGCGTAATTTCCCGGGCGAACTGACGCCAGCCCCCTCTAGGGGCGCTACCTAAAGACCGCCGACGAGACTTCTGTGAGTGCTCTGTGAACGGGGCGTGATGAGATGGCGGCCTGCGCTTGCGCACGGCAGCGCACTCACTGGCAGGAGCACTCATGGCACACCTCAGACTCATTACCTCGACACTTGTGATGACGGGGACCATCGCCCTGGCGATCTCGCTCACGGGTTGCGGTTCCAACCCCATCGACAACGCCATAGACAGCGCCAGTGATCAAGTCGCGGAGAACGGCGCAGAGAAAATCATTGAAGGCCTGGGCGGCGGTGACATGGACATCGAGTTCGAGTCGCTCCCCGAGGGATTCCCCGAATCTGTCCCGCTGGTTTCCGAAAACATCGTGCTAGGGGCCACGGTCCCCGGCGAGGATGGCGAGGGGGACGCATTCAGTGTCTCGGTAACCGACGACCGAGATCCTGCGACCGTGGCCGAGCAGGTCAAGTCCGACTTTTCCGGCTGGGAGGAAATCACTCCGTGGAGTGACACGATGCTAGGCGGTGGGTTCACGAAAGGCGAGTGGGGCGTCATCGTTGGTGTGATGCCTGGAGACTCGGATTCCGACAGCATCGTGGGCTACACCGTCATTCCCCAGACCGACTGACGGTTGTAGTTCAACAACTACCTGCAATAGGTAAGGCCCGGATCGTGAATCGATCCGGGCCTTACCTATGTCTGTGTTGCACCCGACGGGCGCGCCGAACCTACTGCATCAAGCGGCGGGTACGGGCGATCATCAGCCCGCCCGCGAGCAACAGGCCCGCTGCGGCGATTCCACCGCTCATCGGATTGAACCCAGTCTGCGCCAGCGTGGAATCGGAGGAGTCATCCACGTTCGTGCCCGTGCCCGTGTCGGTGCCGGTGTCGGTGTCGGTGTCGGTACCATCGTCCCCACCGTCGGTACCGGTCTCTTCCGGCACGGTGAAGTTCACGGTGCCGGTGAAGTAGTGGTCGGAGTTAGACCACGTGGTGGAACCAGCACCGTACGCGTTGGGCGTGAACGTGTTCGTCGTCGAGTCGTACAGGCTGTCGAGCGGTATCGCATCTCCATTGAGGTGAATAACCGGGTTCGCCACGGCAACATCGATGTCGAGGTCGCCGAGCTCGACCACCTGGCCCTCTGCCGAAAGTGCGACGTCAAGGGTGCTCAGCGGGCTGATGTCCACAATCGCATTGTTGTCGAGGTACAGGCGTTGGAGCGACGCAAGGCCCGCCAACGGGGTTACGTCACTCACGTCGTTGTCATTGAGGTATAGGTACTCCAACTGTGTGAGTGACGCCAATGCGCTGACTTCAGTGAGGTTGTTTTCACCTAGGTGCAGTCCCACCAGGGTGGTCAGACCGGCCAGGTCTGTGAGGTCTGCACTGGTGAGATTGTTGTCCAGCAGGACCAGGTACATCAAGTCCTCCAAGCCAGCGAGGTCACTCACGTCCGAGATGCCGTTTGACGCAAGTTCCAGATTGAGCAGTCCGGTGAGCGGCGTCAACTTGCCGAGGTCAATCGTGCCGTCGTTGCCGCTAAGGAGCAACGCTTGGAGAGTCGTGATAGTGCCCAAAGGCTCCACGTCAGTGATGGCGTTGTTGTCGAGGCTCAAGAACTTCAGCGCGGGCAGTCCGGATAGGGCGGTGACGTCGGTGATGTCGTTGTCGTCGAGCATCAGACCCTCAAGCGAGGTGAGCGCCTCCATGCCAGAAAGGTCCACAATTCCCAAACTGGAGCAATCGAGGTCCGTGATACTCGCGGCCTTGCTCACAGAGATGGCGTCATTCGCGCCCTGGCTGAGCTCGTCATTGACGCACGCGCGCAGCGCGGCATCCGGGAAGACCACCTGGTTCACCGCGTTGAAGGTAATCGATCCGGTGAAGTCGGGGGCCGACCAAGTAAGCGAGCCTACGCCGGCACTGGTCGGGGTGATTGAATCAGCGCCGCTCACGTAAGCGGATCCGACCAAATTGACGCCGTTACCACTGAAATCGATGATGGGATTGGGCTGCGCGACACCCACGGCGATGTCGCCAAGGTCCACAGTTTGCCCCGACGCATTCAACCCGGAAATCGGATGGGGCAGGCCGCTCAGGTCCACGATGTGATTATTAGTGAGGCCAAGGGCCGTCAATGACGTGAGAGTACCTAGCGGGCGGATGTCTACGATGTCGTTATTGCCGAGGTAGAGCTTTTCCAAAGTAGTAAGCGTCGCCAATGGGCCAATATCGCTTACACCGTCGCCTTGGCGATACAGCGACTGCAACGACGTGAGACCACTCAGTCCGCTCATTTCGGACGTGCCAATGCGGTTCAGGCTCAGCGTTTCGAGTGAGCTAAGTTGTCCCACATCCGTAAGATCTACATTCGTGGTGTCGTCTAAGGTGAGGTACTTCAGCGAGGTCAGTCCTGCCAAGGGACCCGAACCCGCAAGCGGATTTCCGTCGAGTGTGAGCGTGAGCAGCCCGACTAACCCACTGAGCGGGCTTACATCTGCGATGTCATTCTCTTGAAGTTGCAAGTATTTAAGCGAGCTCAGGTTGACGAGCAGGTCAACATTGTCGACGCCATTGTCGTCCAGATCTAGAGCCACGAGGTTCTCGAAGTAGTCGATACCCTCGAGGTTGCTGATCCCATCGCCCCCGCAGTAGAGGCCAGTAATGCCGAGGGCGTCGCCCTCTGTGATCGCGGTTCCGGATGCCTGGCCGAGCTCGGCGTTGATACAGTCCGCCAGGGCCGCATCTGGCACGGTTACCGGATCCGTGGGCCCTGCGTAGGCCGCGGGCACTGCCCCGAACAGCGTGAGCCCGGCCACCGCCCCTGCGGCAATCAGTGCGCGGCGAGTGCGCGCGCCCTTCGCTCGTAAAGTCCTCGTCGTCAATGATGGCAACGTCATGCTCCCGTTCTATGCGTCACTTTTGTGTGGGTCGGATTCCATGCGCAACTCTGGCATGCCGCGCTCACACCGCGCTCACGGAACAAGGATCCTCCGCAGAAGCCGCGGGTACGCCTGCCAGCGTCGTCAGCGCGGCAAAAGCCACGCCGGCAACTGCACTCAGGGTGGATCGCCTCATGCGCGCCCGGCGCTTTGTGAGCCATGTGTGAGCGACCCTCGTCAGACTGGGACAAGGCGCCGGAAACCGCGGTGCTACCCGACCGCACAGACGACAAGGACTCTCCACATGCCACTGCCCCGATTGGGCTCACTTCAGAAGAGGTTCGGCAGGATCAGTGCGCTGGTGAGCGTCACGTTGGTCGGCGGCCGGCGGCGACGCGACCAGCACCTCCACGCCAGAAGAGAAAGATGAGGAGCCCGCCAAAGCCGCCGACTCACCGACCGGGGACCTTCCGGACGACTTCCCCAAAGACCTGCCCCTGCCCGATTACACGGTGACGCACACGATAGGAAGTAACCCGGGGTACTGGACCATCCTTCTTGAAGTTGATTCCACCTCTCCGGTCGAGGAATACGCGACGATGCTCGAAGACGCCGGTGACACGATTGAAGACAGAGACACCAATAGTCCGGACGCCATTGGGCCCGAGTGGGAAATAACATTCCGCTCAGCCGGCAACGGTACCATCACAATTATCGTGGTGGAGGCTTAGCGATCATGCACGATGCGGCGCGTGGAGGACTTCGACTCCCACCTTTACCGTTCGCAGCGCCCCTTCTCGTCTTCCCCTACTAGTCGCCATGGTTGCTGGCTGCAGTAGCGGCGGCGGCACTCCCGTCGAGGGCGCCGCTGGTGGATCTTCGAGCACCACGGAGGCAACCTCACCTCCCGCACCGGCGGAGCCGGTCGCGCCGGAAGAGACGCAAGAAGCCACGCCAGACTCTTCACCCGAGGCCGCACCACTCGACCATGGCAGCGCTCTAGAGGCCGGACTCGCAGGCACCACTGCCATCAAGTGCGTGTATAACTTCGACGACGAGGAGTTGGACGGGCAGCGAATGCTCACGACGACCGGTTGGTCGACCCCAGTCGCGGACATCTATCTGGACGGCGAGGCCATCTACTGGGAGATCCCCCAGGAAGATAACCGCATCTCCCACGTCCTGGGTGCGGGCATATCGACCTACGCGTGGAAGACTCCCGGGGACCACCTCCATATTTGAGGTTCCGGACGACATCTCTTTTGACTACTTTCCGGGCTGACGATGTGGCTGCCCGCGCTATTGGCTAGGTGGGCTGAGCCCACAGCGCCATCCCCGGCACCTTGCCGAGCAGTTCGTCTGCCGCAAGCCGCAAGTGATGCACGCGGAACTCATCTTCACCGCCCTTGCTTGCACCGCGTGCAAGCGAAAGCCAAGTATCGGCGGCGGTGGTTGACATCCCAAGTTCCTGCGCATCGGCCGCAATTCTTCTCAGCGCTGCGACGTCGTCCGCAACGGTGGCGGTGCCGTGTATCGCGATCATATTTACCAAGCCCCCGCCAGCGATCGAGTTCGCCTCGTCGATGATCGCTACGGCATCGCTCAGGTCTTCGCCTACGCGCACCGCACAATGCGCCAGTACCGCCGCAAAATAGGTGTGCTGCGCGGCGAGCAACCAGCGAGCGGTATCAATCAGGATTCGGGAAGACTGGCCACGGCGATCAGCCACTTTTTGCTGCCACGCCTCTGCCCAGGCTCGCAGCATGACGACTTTAGGGTCAAGGTCCGCGGCGCTCGGGATCGCCTTGAAGTGACTAGCCGCCGCGTCCGGGCGATTGGTGGCATGAGCTGCCGCCCCGGCTAGTGCGCGCGCCGCAGGTAGCAGCCCGGTGATGTCACGCCATTCAAGATGAGCCGATGCGGACACTCCAAGTGCGTATGCTCGCTCCGCGTCACCTGATAGCAACTCCGACAGTCCGAGCGCGTACTCCCAGGCACCCAGCGACGCGGCACCCTGGCCTTCCGCGTCACTTATTAATCCCAGCAGCCGATGCCGCGTCGCCGCCATATCGCCGGTGTTTGATATCGCCATCACCTTGGTCAGCTCAATGAGAGCCGTACCACCGGGAACCGTTTGGATGACCTCAACTGGCACTCGGCGCAGCAGGGCAAGTGCGGTTTCGGTGTCAGTCAGCGGGCCGGTGATTACCCCGGACATCGCGGCCGTGATCAGCCCCAGGGTCGCGGCGGCGTCGTGGCTCCCGTCCGGAACACCCACGGCGTCGATACCCTGGCCCGCGGTGACGGCCCAGCGCACGGCATCGCGCCGCAGGTGGGCGGCTTCATCGGGGTCTGCGACGGTCTCTAACGCGACCTGCACCACCGCGAGCGCACCAGCCGCATCGTGCAGACTCACACCCAGGTGGCGGGCGCGAGCGAGGGCAACTGCGGTCCGTTCCGCTGCACTCTCCGCGTGAGCGTCCGCTTGTGTAAACGATGCATCCGCCTGATCCAAGAGCCCCAACGACGAGGCAGCCAGCCCAAGAATCCGATGACCCTCGGTGCTAGTCGGTTCCTGCGCCACTACCGCTTGGGCAGCACGCAGAGCGAGCCGCTCGTCGAACATCCCCAACGCATGCCCTGCCACCGCGATTGTTGCTTCAACTTCAATTGGCTCGTCGTTGTCGAGGGCCAGGATGTGCGCACGTCCGCGGGCGACAGGCCAATCCTGCGCAATGTCGCTCAGGAGCACCTGGATCACCTCGTTGGTGAGATCGTGCCAAAGCACCGCAGACAGCCGCGCACTCAAAATCTCCGCGTCGAGCGGATGAGCGAGGCGAAGCCAACCGTGGGTCGAATACTCGACTACACCCGCCCTCGCTAGCGCTCGACACGCGGCCTTTCCGAGGACCTCCGCGGGGTACTCGCCGGCAATCGCTACCTTGGCCGCGGCCTCCAGCCCGTCGTCATCCAGGCATTGGAAGCGCTCACCGACTAACTGCGTGAGACGCGGTGTCGACGCGGGATCCCCCCGTAGCTCCCAGGCGGGCCCGTTTTGCACCAAGCGCCCCTCGTCTCGCGACGCAGTAATGACCTCGCGAAGGTGCAAAGGGTTTCCCCTGGCCGCGTCAAAGATGCGAGAGCGCGCAGCGGGGGTAAGCGGGCCACTCAAGATTTGGGTACCAAGTTCGTCGGCATCGGCGGCGGTGAGACAGTTGACGACTACCTCGGTCATGTCACCGCTGTCGTACAACGACCGAATCTCATCCGGCGCCTCAGTAAGGTCACGCGAGGTAAGGATCGCAGGGATTCGTGAGGTCCGGATGAGTTGCGCCACGACAAACAGCGAGGCTTCGTCGAGCTGATCCACGTTGTCGACTAGCAGAACGGTCTTGGATCGGTGCCGCGTGTATTGGTCGATCAGTGCGGCCGGAGACGTCCACTCGTGAGGAAGAAACCGTCCGGCGCCAGCAAAGACTCCTAGCGGCACCGACTGGCTAAGGGAGCTAGCCGTCAAGATGGGCGCAAAGAAACGATGGGCCTCAAAGTGCGCACTCGCCGCGCGAAGTAGGTGGGTCTTTCCGATGCCCGCGGGCCCGGTGAGCATCAATGCCCGCCGAACACTCAGCGAAGCAAACAGAATTTCGGGCTGGTTGGAGGTCAAAGGGCCGGCGGGCGCGGTATCCGATGCGGCCGCCTCTTCGTAACGCGCACCCCTCTCCCCAGCCCGAGAAGAAAGGCGCAGAAGCGACTCCGGTGGGTGCTCCCGCAGTATTTTCACGTGAAGGCGACCCAGGTTGCTGCTCGGCTCCACCCCGAGGCCCTCCGCGAAGGCGGTACGCGCATCGGCGAAGGCGCTGAGCGCCTCCTTCGCGCGATCATCGCAATACAGCGCAGTCATAAGTTGGCCCCAATACCGCTCGGCAAACGGCTGCTCCTCTACCAGCGCATGCAACTCAGGGACCACGGTGGAGCACAGGCCAAGCGTGAGGTCCAGGTCGATCCGATCCGACAACGCGGCCGCACGCATTCTCTCTAGTTTCGCTGACTCCACGCGCAACGCCGTAAAGTTCTGAAGTCCCGCGAAGGCTCCCCCACGCCATAATTCTAGCGCGCTGTGAAAGCATTCGGCCGCTTGCGCGAAGGCGCCGTCCGCTAAGAGCAGCCCGCCGTGGTCGCACAGGCTCTGGAAACGTGCGGAATCAGTTTGGATGACCGAGGGATCAACGCGATATCCGCCGTCGAGTAAATCGATCTCGATAGGGAGGGCCGCCCGCAATCGCGAAACCCGTGCCTGCAAAGCATGGGCGGGGTCCCGAGGTGGTTCCTCTTCCCATATTTCGGAGATCAAGTGATCTGAGGAGACTGGGCGCCCGCGTGCGATCACGAGGAGCGCTAACAACGCGCGTTGCTTCGCACCCCCGAGCGGGTGGTCGGCTCCATGTGTACTGGCCCTGACTACGCCAAGCACGTGAACGTCCAACACCCGGTTCCCTTCATTGCAAACTTGCTTCACGATATCAGTGCGCGTAATTCGACGCTAGGCAGTCTGCAGACTGGCAACCACGGAGAAGTCATCCTGTCTCAGTTCCGGGAGTAATGTTTATTTCGGCGTCAAACAAACGCAATGTCGGTTACCCGCTCCCCTCTGAGCGCGGCGCCCCTTTGGAGGGTCGATGGCTCGAGCGGTCAACACTGCTCACGGCGGCGTGACTCGTGCCATCCCTAGGCGATCCGGCTGGCTACACAGCCGCCTGATCCTGCTGATCGCGTTCGCGTTTTCCGTGATGGCCGACCCCGTGTCCTCTGTCTCGTACGCGATCGAGGCGGCGCTCAACGCCCTTCACAACAACCTGGCGTTGCTTCTGCCCACCATGATTCTGGTGGTCTTGGTAGTTGCCCTTGTCGTCGCTAGTTACCACCAGTTGGTGGCCAAATTCCCCGAGGGAGGAGGCTCTGCGGCCGCGGCAGGACGCGCGTTCGGGGAAGGCTTCGCTTTCATCCCGATGGGCGCGCTGATAGTCGACTTTGTGCTCACGATTGCGATCTCCGTCTCCGCAGGCTCGTCTGCAATCATCTCCTACGCCCCGGCCGTGGCTCCCTTTAGGCTCGAGCTCGCGCTCACCCTGCTGGTGCTGGTAGCCGGCCTAATGTGGTTTGGGCACGTTGGGCGCGCGATCTTCGCCGCGCTCACCATCGCCTTTATCGTGGTCGCGGTGGTGGTGCTGGTCATTGGGGTTCAGATTCCAGGGCCCGCCGGACCGGCAGTAGCCACCACGCAGGGCGCGCCATTGGCGGTGCTCTTCGCGTTCCCCGTCGCGATGGCCCTGGCCACGGGAATCGAGGCACCGTCGTCCGCGATCGCGCAACTCGACGAGCTTGACGCCGACGGGCGTCGCTCTTTTGGCCAGTGGGCGCTGTGGCTCACCCTGGGAATCGTCGGCACGCTGACCCTGGCTCTCACGGCCGCGATTGTGGCCGGTGGCATCGGCCTCCCGCCACACGACTCGACGCTGGTCGCCGAACTCGCTCGCGCCACGGGTTCGCACGGCGTGTTCGCCACGTTCCAAGCTGCGACCGCGCTGTTGCTGCTATCCGCAGCGAGCTCGTCCTTCCAGGCCGGCCCCGGCCTACTCAAGGCGCTGGCTCGTCACGACCACCCAGGGGAGCCCAATCACGGAGTCCTACCCGAGCGGATCGGCGTCACGAACAAGCACCACGTGCCCTTTTTGGGCGTCATCGTGTTCCTCGCGGCCTCCGCCGCAGTCGTCGTCGCGGGCGGAGGGTACGACCAACGCCTCGTACTTTTCTATGCGGTGGCCGTGTTCGTGAGCTTTATGGCCGGCCTGGCCGCCATGGCCCGCTTCGCGCACCGCGAGCACCGCCCCGGTTGGCTCACCCTCAACATCACAGCGATGATTGCCGTGGGGTTCACGCTCATCGCGAACCTGCTACGCCCCGCCGCGATCGTCTCACTCGGCGCGACCGTCCTTATCGGCGGGAGCCTGTACTACGCGTGGGTGCGTGCGGGCCGACCGCGCGGAACGTCGCGCGCCGTCGCGGAGTCCGAAGGCGGGCCGGATGACGATGACGAACACACCGCTACCAACAACGAAACTGCCGCCGAGGCTGAAGTCGTCACCTACGGTGCGGGCGGGGCGAAGTCCACCACGGCATCGGCCGCACGTACTGAAGGCAACGAGTCCAGACGCTAGCGCTTCTGCGTTCCCAATAAGTGAAATCACGCCGAAACCCGTGCAAGTACGCCAGTTTTCTACTTATAGGAGGATGTTGGGTGTCACCACCCGCGCACACGCGTGGGTGCCCGACCGGCCGAACCCGTCCGGCCCAGTCATGTAATAGTCGCAGCGGCTACCTGTGAAGAAGTCGTGGCGCGTGAAGGTTGCGGGCCACTTGATTCGCGCCCAAAACTGCTCGATCTGGCGCGGGTCGGCGTACGCGTCCCACAGTCGCTGGACCGGAGCGGCGAAGTCGGCGATCACCGTCATGGTGAGCGCCTGGGGGTTCTTGGTGACTGAGGTGATGGGCATGACTACTCCTTTGGTGATGCGGTGGTGGGTGGGACTGCGGGGTGCGGTGGGCTTTTGGCGAGCGATGACTCTGCCGCAAACATCGCGTCCAGGCGGCCGATGCGTCCGCGCCAGATTTCCTCGAATTGGTCCAGCAGGATCTGGGCCCGGCGGATCGCGTCGGGGTTGCCGCGAACCATCCGTTCCCGCCCGCGGGAGTGCTTGGTCACGAGCCCCGCTTTCTCCAGAACTGCCACGTGCTTCTGGACGGCGGCGAATGACATGTCGTAGTCCGCCGCCAGTTCGCTGACGGAGGACTCGGTTGCGAGTGTGCGCGACACGATGTCGCGTCGCGTCGCATCCGCAAGAGCGTGAAAAAGGCGATCGACGTCTGCTTCAGCGATTTCAGTATCTGTAACCATTTGGTTGTACGTTACCACCCGCGTGGCCGGTGCGCAGGAGATAGCGTGGTTCCGTATATCCACAATCACATACGTCCGTGTCAGGACGCGTCAGTAAAATCTGCACATGCCGCGCAGCCTTGACCGCTTGATCTACATCGACGACTCGGGGAGACCACAGTCTGGCTTGGTTGTTTACGGGTGGGTCGAGTTCGACCCCGAACATTGGGCTTCGATTCTGAAACAGTGGATCGAACTACGGAAGAAGCTGTGGCGCGAGTTCGGCATCGCCGTGACCGAAGAGCTTCACGCCACCGTGTACGTGATCGGACGGGGACGGTAGCGATACTTCCTACCGTTCCACTCACCGAGGACTCACATTGAGCGAGCGACATGTCATAGAAGACGCCATCCATCTGGACTCGCGCAGTTCCCAGATCATCCAGATGGCTGACCTAGTCGCGTGGAGCGCCTTCACGTCGCTGGAGCGTTACTCACAGCAAGAATTTGCTTGGGACTGGTACGGCTCCTACCTCAGCGAGCGTGACCCGTTTAGGGTGCCGAGGGAGCTTTAACTCCAGAAACAACTAGACCCCCTGATCCACGTGGGTAGGGGGTCTGCAAAAACAACTTTACGCGCGGCCGCGCATTTGGTCAACGGAAATCAGGCGGCCTCGAGCATCGGTCTCGTTCACTACCGTTGTCCGCATGATCACAGGCGAACTAAAGACCAAGATCGACGGTGTCTGGAACGCCTTCTGGTCGGGCGGCATCTCCAACCCGCTCGAGGTGATTGAGCAGATCACCTACCTCTTGTTCATCCGCCGCCTGGACGACCTGCAGACCCTCGCAGAGAGCCGAGCGCAATATACCGGCACCCTCGAGGACGCGCGATTCACCATTCGATGTTCCACGGCTACGACTTCGACAGCACGATGCTGCGGATCGGCAGCATGAACATGCTGCTTCACGGCATCGACAGTCCGGACATCCGCTACCGCGACTCGCTGTCCGAGGGTGTGAGCATCGACGCCGACAAGTACACGCTGATCTTGGCGAACCCTCCCTTCGCCGGGTCCCTCGACTACGAGTCGACGTCCAAGGACCTCCAGCGGATCGTCAAAACCAAGAAGACCGAATTGCTGTTCCTCGCGCTCTTCCTCAAGCTGCTCACGCCCGGTGGTCGCGCGGCGGTGATTGTTCCTGATGGCGTGCTCTTCGGCTCGTCGACTGCGCACAAGGCGCTGCGCAAGGCGCTCGTCGAGGACCAGAAGCTCGACGCAGTGGTCAAGCTGCCGTCCGGAGTGTTTAGGCCATACGCCGGGGTATCGACCGCCATCCTGTTCTTCACCAAGACCAACTCGGGCGGCTCGCGACACCTCCGAGGCCGAGCGGGCTCGCACCGACCAGAGCTTCCGCGTGCCCAAAGCGGAGATCGTCGAGCAGGGCTACGACCTCTCACTTAATAGGTACAAGGAGATCGAGTACGACGAGGTGGAGCACCGCCCGCCGCTTGAGATCATTGCCGATATTGAGCAGCTCGAAGTCGAGATCGCGGGCGGCGTCTCGGAGCTGAAGGCGATGCTCAAGTGAAGGTAACGAGGCTGAACGAGGTAGCAGATTTCGACTACGGATTCGCGTTTGACTCGAAAAAGTTCAACGCCGAGGGCGAAGGCCTGCCCCTCGTCCGTATCCGCGATGTCCTCCCGGGCAGGTCGAAAACCTATTACTCAGGCGCATACTCTGATCGGTACCTTGTTCAGGACGCTGACTTCCTGATCGGTATGGACGGCCAGTTCAACCTCTCGCAATGGCAAAGGGGCAGAGCACTGTTGAATCAGCGAGTTTGCCGGATTGGTGATCTTGCCGCGTCAGTTGACCGCGCATACCTCGCTCGATTCATGTCCCTCGCACTCAAGACTAGTGAAGACGCCACACCGTTCGTCACTGTGAAGCATCTGTCCGCGAAGGCTCTGAACGCAATTGAAATCCTTCTGCCTCCATTCGAAGAGCAGCGCCGCATTGCGGCGATCCTCGACCATGCCGACGCGATCCGCACCAAGCGCCGCCAACAAGTCGCCTACGTCGACTCAATGGCGAGTTCGCTGTTCCTGGATATGTTTGGGGATCCAGCCCGTAATCCACGTGACTTACGTACAGCGCAACTCGGGTCATTGGCGACAAAATTTAGTGATGGACCGTTTGGGAGCAATCTCAAGAGCAGCCATTACACCGAATCCGGCGTGCCTGTAATCCGCCTACAGAACATTGGTGTCGGGGAGTACAAGTCAACCGCCTGCACCTTTGTTAGCGAAGCCCACTATTCCGGCTTGAGAAAGCACGACTGCCGGCCAGGAGATGTCCTGATCGGCACTCTCGGGGAGCCGAATATTCGGGCGTGTATCCAGCCCACATCGCTTCCGCTCGCGCTCAACAAGGCAGATTGCGTGCAAATGAGAGTGGACGAATCGCAAGTTCATGCCGAGTACGTAGTTGGACTGCTCAACTCGCCTGGAACGCTGGCTCCAGCGAACTCCCTCATACTTGGCCAGACTCGTGCACGGGTCAGCATGGGGCGATTGCGAACATTAGTGGTGCCTGTTCCTTCGATCGATGAACAGCGTCGCTACGCAGCTCGCATCCAGGAGATCGCGAGCCTGCGCGAGATCGCGCTAGGCGCGTCTCGATGCGACGACCAACTCAGTGCCTCGCTCCAGTCTCGCGCGTTCAAGGGTGAACTGTGACCCTGGCTCCCACTACTTCCGTCGGAATCGACCTGGCCTGGGGTGATCGCGCATCAACCGGCATGGCGGTTGTCGACGCCGAAGGGCGCCTGGCGGCATCGGGCGTCGCGAAGACCAACGACGAGATCGACGCCTGGCTCGCGGCGAACGCCCAGAACCCCGACGTGATAGCCGTCGATGCCCCGCTGATTGTGCCGAACCAGACGGGGCAGCGCGTACCCGAGACCCTCATCGGCCGGGCGTACGGGCGCTACGGTGCCTCGGCCCACACGTCGAATCGGAAGAATCCGCATTTCAACCCGCCCCGGGCACAGGCACTTGCCGACAGTATGGGTTGGGACATCGACCCGAACGCTCCCGCCGGCAACCGACCGCTGTGCATCGAGGTCTACCCACATCCCGCACTTGTGGGGCTGTTTGAGCTGCCGCAGCGCATTCTGTACAAGAAGGGCACGGATAGGCGCACTGGCTTTCTGCAACTAGCAGAGTGCCTGGAGAGCATTGGCGAGCTGCGACTGAGCGAGTCCACGCGTTGGCAAGAGACCCGTGGAGTCATCGCCGCGCCCCGCCCCGGCGACCTCAACCGCATCGAAGACGAGATCGACGCCATTCTGTGCGCGCACCTCGCGTGGCTGTGGCGGCATCGGCGCTCCGCTCTGCACGTCTACGGCTCGGTCGTCGAGGGCTACATCGTCGCGCCACCGCCCCCGACGCACTAACACCTGCACCGTATTCGGGCCGCCTCTTCATGGTGTTCATAAGTTATGAGGTTTGCCGCGTGACCTCTTGACGTGTTCATAACTATGCATAACTATGGACACATGGACACGACAGAACTCATCGCCGCGGGAGAGAACCTGGAAGTCGAGTTCAAGCGCACTATTAATGACCGCGAACTTGTAGAGGCGGCTGCTTGCCTCGCGAATGCCAACGGGGGAACGCTACTCATTGGCATTGACGAGCCGAGCACGGTCGTCGGAGCAGCTTCCCGACACGGTGACCACACCGATCCGGCTCGGGTTGCTACCTTTATCCAGAACAACACCGAGCCTGCCCTGCCTGTGATCGTAACCGTCGAGCACCACGGAGGCCTAGACGTCATTCGTGTGGATGTCCCCCAGTCCGACCCGTGGCCAGTTGCAACCAAAAAGGGTTTGTACACAAAACGGGTGCTTGACTCTCACGGCCGCCCGCAATGCGTGCCCATGACGCCTCATGAGATTGTCAGTGGGGGCATGATGACGCGCGGGATGGACTACGCACAGTCGCCCGCAGTGGGAGCAGTCGCCAGCGACCTTGACCCGTTGGAGTTCGATCGATTCCGACTGCTCTGTACGCAGGGCGGTGACGAAGCGATAGGCAAACTTTCGGATGCTGACATCCTTCGCGCACTCGGACTCGTCGATATGCGTCAGCAGGTCACGATTGGCGCGATTCTTCTCTTCGGTACGACTAGCTCCATTCAGCGCTGGGCGCCGTCTGCTGAGGTCCTGTTTCAAGATTTGCGTGCCGGGGAACCGCAAGTCAACGAAAGATTCCTCGGCCCGTTACTCAAGGCCGCCGAATGGGTCAGCGAGCGAATCGACGACAGACAGAGTTCCACAGAATTGATCTCGGGTATGTTCCGGATCGAAGTACCGCTAATCCCGGTCCGCACCCGCCGAGAGTCCGTGGCGAATGCACTCGTGCACCGCGATTACTCCGCGTTGGGGCCAACGGTGGTGCAGCTCACCGATACCGAGTTTTCCGTGTCGAACCCTGGGGGCTTGCCGCCGGGCGTCACGATCGTGAATCTTCTCGAGCAGTCGCGGCCACGGAGCCCCATCATCGCAGACGCGTTTAAGCGCGCAGGCTTGGTCGACCGTCGCGGCAAGGGCGTCAACGACATGTTCGAGCAGCAACTTCGAGCGGGGCGCGACGTTCCCGACTATTCGCGAACCACGAGCGACTCCGTAACTGTGCAGGTACCACTAGGCGTTGCAAATATTGAGCTCGTGCGGTTCCTCTTGCAGTTCGAGAACGACACGAGCCAAGCGCTAGGCATCGACGAATTACGGCTCGTGCATGAAGTTCATATCCAGGGCTCGGCGACGGCTTCAGAGCTCAGCGACTCTCTCACAATCGCGCCTCAGATCGTGCGTATCGCCGCCGGGAGGCTCGTCGAGCAAGGCATCCTCGAATCTCGCGGCCAGGGACGAGGCCGCAAGTACCATCTCACCGCACGCTTTTATGACCTCGCTGAGGATAGGGCTGCTTACGTCCGGATTAAGGGTGCCGACCCCCTTCAGCAGGAGCGAATGATCCTGGACTACGTGGATACCTTTGGGTCGATTACGCGTAGCGAAGCCGCGCAGTTGTGCCAGACCGCGCCAACTCAAGCCCGAAATGTACTCAAACGACTCGTCGGTACCGACAGACTCGCACTCATTGGCGAGCGCCGCGGCGCACGCTACGTTAGCCCCCGTATCGGTGACGGTCACCAGTAGTCGCTACGGTACAAACATGCGTGCATGCAGGGGGAACACTCAGGGGTAACTTCGCCTTCGCGAAGTCGGCCCTGCCCAACGTGTACGCCGATTGCGCGCGGGCCGAGTCCTACATGGCCTCCGACCCGCGGTCCGCGTGCTTCTACAGCCGCCGAGCAGTCGAGCACCTGGTGGCCCACCGCTACGACGTGCTCGGGCTCGAGGTCCCCTACAAGAGCGACCTGGCCGCCAAGACGAACGACCCAGCCTTCAAAGCGGTAGCCGGCAACACTATCGGGGCGAAGCTCACGCTGTTGCGCAAGCTCGGCAACGTGGCCGTGCACGAAGAGAAGCCCATTCTTCCGCACGCGTCGCTGCAGGCGCTCAAGGACCTGCACCACGTGGTGGTGTGGGCTGTGTTCCACTACTCGCCCGAGCCGGAAGCCGCCCCTACCGAAGTCGCGTTTGACCCCAAGCTTGCCGCGCAGTCTGCTCCGCTCACCCGCGGCGAGGTCACACAGTTGGCCCAGAAGTTTGGAGCACAGGACGCCGCACACGCGGCGGATCTCGAGGCGAAGGATCAGTTGCTCGCCGCACACGAGGGCCAGATCGCCGCGGCCCAGGCAGATCGCCGCGGCCCAGGCGGCGAACACCCAACACGACGACCGTGACTACGATGAGGCGGAAACCCGGGACACGTTCATCGACGTGCTGCTGGCCGAGGCCGGGTGGCCGCTCAGCGAAGCCCGTGACCGCGAGTACGAGGTCGCCGGGATGCCTAACAACCAGGGAATCGGCTTCGTCGATTACGTGTTGTGGGGCGCGGACGGAATGCCGCTGGCCGTCGTGGAGGCCAAGAGGACGCGAAGTTCGCCGCAGGTGGGCCAGCAGCAGGCAAGCTGTACGCGGACTGCCTCCAGGCACAGTTCGGGCGACGCCCCGTCGTCTTCTACACCAACGGGTACGAGCACTGGCTGTGGGACGACGGCGCTGGCTACCCGCCGCGCGAGGTGGCGCGCTTCTACCAAGTGAGAGCCGTCAAGGCGATAGGTTCCGCCTTCGATCAGCGGCAACGCGAGGCGCTGCTCGCGATGGCAACGGGCGCGGGCAATACCCGCCGAGGTCGCGTAGCCACTCTCTGTTACTCGGATTTGACCGCGCAACCTCAAGAATTTCGTGAATGTTGCGGAGAGCTGCGTGAACATCGGGCGGCCAGCAGGCCCTGCGCGCAGAGGTACCGTGGACTAATGAATCTTTACCGGCCCGCGAGCGCGCCCGAGCGCGCATCATGAGCCGCACCTTCGCTTCCCTAAGCATCTACAACTACCGCCTCTGGTTCGGCGGCGCAATCGTGTCCAACGTCGGCACCTGGATGCAGCGCGTGGCCCAGGACTGGCTGGTGCTGACAGTACTAAGCCAGGACTCTGGGGTCGCCGTCGGCGTGGTGACCGCGCTGCAATTCCTCCCGTTCCTGCTGCTTTCCGCGTGGGCTGGAGTGCTCGCCGACCGCGTAGACCAACGCAAGTTGCTGCTCGCGACGCAGAGCGCATCGGCCGCGCTCGGCATCGGCCTTGGGGCGCTGGTTTTGCTTGGCCACGTAGAGCTGTGGCACGTGTACATTTTTGCGCTGTTGCTCGGCGTCGTGTCCGCGATCGATGCTCCCGCGCGTCAGACCTTTGTCGCCGAACTGGTCCCCACGGAGAATCTCCCCAACGCAGTGGGCCTCAACAGCGCATCGTTCAACGCCGCCCGCCTGCTGGGCCCTGCGGTGGCCGGCCTGGTCATCGCGTGGGTAGGCACCGGCTGGGTTTTCATCGTGAATGGATTCACGTTTATCGCGACGATTATGGCGTTGCTGGCGATGCGTCCCGCGGAGCTCCGGGGTTTGGAGCGTGCGACACGTAAACGTGGACAGATCAGGGAGGGAATCCGCTACGTGCGACGGCGACCGGACATCGTGGTGATCCTGATCATCGTCTCGGTCGTGGGCATGCTGGGCTTCAACTTCCAGCTCACCAGCGCACTCATGGCCCGCACCGAGTTTGGCCTGGGCCCCAGCGAGTACGGCATCCTGGGATCGGTGTTGGCAATCGGTTCGTTGGCGGGGGCACTGCTCGCCGCCCGGCGCACGAGGGTGCGGGTGCGGCTCGTGATCGGCGCCGCATTCGGATTCGGCGTGGCCACCGCGGTCAACGCGCTCATGCCAACGTTCCTCCTGTACGCGATCACCTGCATCCCGGTAGGATTCGCGGCGCTCACCATGGTCACCACTGCGAACGCCACAGTGCAGACCACCACCTCACCCGCGATGCGCGGTCGCGTCATGTCGCTATACATGGTGCTGTTCG
>Ga0314772_1000150_pt1 | contig 39325 bp, 30 predicted proteins | sample MetaGCBIW2018_FD_204520 | JGI IMG/M metagenome (GOLD analysis project Ga0314772, IMG submission 204520) | Cryopeg brine microbial communities from Beaufort Sea near Barrow, Alaska, United States - CBIW 2018 | ecosystem: Environmental > Aquatic > Marine > Coastal | place: USA: Alaska | collected... | reverse complement strand
GTCACTGTCGGGGAATCGCTCCCTGAACTCGAAAAGTGATAGGCTTTTGAACTTAAGCTCCATAAATTGTATGTTTGTTTCCCCTAATATAGGCACTTTGACGCTCTTAGCAAAACGCCTAAGTCAATATATTTATTAATCGCCAGCCTTTTTGCGATAAAATACAACTACGATTATGCGAGAGAAAACACTTTTGTAGATTGGGTACTATTTGGAGAAGTAAAACCATCATTGCAGGGATTTATATGGCCATATTATCTTTTGGATGAAAACGAAATTGATAATAATGCTAACGCAAAATTCTCTACTCAAAAATATTTTCAAAATTCGTTAATTTATACTCAAAAGGCATATGGGATAGAAAAAGAAAATATTAATAATAAAATTCATTTTTTCAATCAACAAAATAAATATTCTAAAGCAATCGAGCTACGAAGAAAAGCAATTAAAAATGCTGAAAAAGTTTCAATAGTTGAATTAAGGGATAATATTTCAGACGAGATTGCTGACTCATATAAAAACGATTTTATTAAAGGGCTTAAATTATACTTTAAAGGTTTAGAAAATGAAAATGAGAGCCAACTAAATTCAAGTACCTTATTGCTTAATAATTTTGGCAATATATACCGTGAATGGCGTAACGAATAAAAACTAATGCCAACACAGATAATCGTTACACAACTATAAAATTCAAAAAAAGAATGTGTTTGACGTATTTCGGAGAACTTAATATGTTGTTTTTAGAGCTTAGTTGTTCTGGAAACTGATGTAAATTTTTGATTTGATTTAGAATATAGGTTGAGCAACACCCACACAGTATAAAATTAATTGCTTGGTTCTCGCCTACTTGGAAAATCCGTAGGATATTCCTCTGGTTTGTTCCATTTTTAGTAAGTTAGTTGCTTGCACACCTGTAGCCTTCCCTAAAAAGGGTAATGCTACACAAGCTTGAACTTTTTAGCTGTTTGTGAACAGGAAATTAGCATTAAAATTATTGTGAAGAGTACTGCTTTGAATAACTGATTCATTTTCATAAAAATTATATTTGTTGTTTAAAAAGCTATATCTCCATTGAAGTTTTATTCCTAACATTTGCATAGGCCAACAAAATTAAACCCTCAACTAGTTATAGTTGAGGGTTTTGTGATTTTATAGTGGAAGGATGGAGGCAGTGAACTTCAATGATATCATTTCAGATGAAATTTTAGCCATGTTTTTCAGAAGAGAAACTTTACAAACAGAGAGTCATTCAGAATCTGATGCCGCAATCTGAATAATCTGACAAGTTGCTGTTAATCTATTTCCGATTCTTGATTATAAGGGTTTTTGCATTTATGAATTATAGTTTGAATACTAACTTATTGGCCAGAAATATTTCATCGGCTGAAATAGTGTGAGGTCTGTTATCATAAAACTGAACATTTATTGCAGCGTTCATATTTTTCATTATTCTTTCAGTTTCCTTTACTCTTTCCACAGGAACATGGGCATCAGGATTTCCTGATCCAATAAAAATTGGTGTTCCGCCGAAATCTCCCTTATAATTTTCAGCATAAATATGATCTCCTATAAGTCCGCCGGTAAAAAGGGCAACACCACCATATCTATCTGCATTTCGGGTAACAAATTCAGCCATAAGACAAGCTCCCTGTGAGAAACCTCCAAAATAGATGTTTTCTGAAGTGATTCCTTTAGACTTAATATCATTTAAAAGATCTTCCAAAATATTTAAAGCCGAAGACAACCAGGGTTCATTTTGAGCAGGTGGCACAAGAAATGAATAGGGATACCAGGTATTGTTAGTTGCCTGTGGCGCAATAAGTGCAAAACCCTCCGTGTTTAAATTATCAGCGAGTGAAAGGATGTCGTGTGCCGTTGCTCCGCGGCCGTGTAACAATATAAGTACTTTTTCTGCTTCGGAAATATCTTTTCCTCCGGTAATGATATTTTTTGAGTGCATTGTTCTAAAATTTTGAAAAGTTCAGAACGAAAGACGTATAGCCTTTAGCGCTGAACTTATGCTGTTATTGTTGAATTACGGGAAGGACTTTCTCTATCTGAGTCCTAGAAGTTTCATACCGCTGTGGCAATTGAAGTTTTGTTCCCAATTCTTCCACAGTCTCGTCTGTAGCGAATCCCGGATTATCGGTTGCAATTTCAAATAGAATTCCACCCGGTTCTCTAAAGTAAAGAGAGAAGAAGTAATCCCGATTTATTTTTTCGGTGATCTGTAATCCTTTTTCCACAACCTTTTTTCTCATTTCCATGAGCGTTTCTTCATCTTTAACCCGAAAAGCTACGTGATGATTGGTGCCACCAGCGTTATTTCCTCTGGGAAGAGCCGGGTCTTCCAGAATGTCTACTATAGCAGCATTTTCAACGGTATCGGTTCTATATCGGGTATATTTACCTTCCGTTTCAATTTCCGTATAACCAAGTATATCGGTGAGGATTTCAGCTGTGGCGATCTTATTTTTTAGGCTTAGAGTAACCGAGTGAAACCCTTTTATTGAAGCTTCTCCAGTTACTTCTGCGGTCTCAAAACCCTTTCTTTTATCGTCATTTTTAGCTTCAATCAGGCTCAAATTTAATCCGTCAGGATCTTGAAAGGAAAGTTTCCGTTCTCCAAATTGTTCGCTTATTTGAAAGTGGTGAACATTTTTTTTCTCAAATCGGTCTTTCCAGAAAGCCAGACTATCTTTAGGTACCGAATATCCAATTTCGGTAGCCATTCCTGAACCGTTAGTGCCCTGTCTTACATTAAGCCACGGAAAAAAGGTTAAGATCGTTCCAGGAGTTCCCATTTCATCCCCAAAGTAAAAATGGTAGGTATGTGGATCATCAAAATTCACCGTTTTCTTTACTAATCTAAGGCCTAAAACCTTTGTATAGAAGTCATAATTTCTTTGCGCATCTCCCGCGATTGCGGTAATATGATGCAGTCCTAAAATTCTATTTTCCATGATTTTATTGTTTGTGCTCGTATTTTTTATTATTACAGGACAAAGATCGGAATGCTATTCTCTAGAATGATTCACATAGGTTACTTTCGAAAGGGACTAAAAAATTATTGCTAAGAAAGACTTCTGCGAATCCTGCTCAACGATTGTGGTTTCAGACCCAAATAGGAGGCTATAAGATATTGTGGGATACGTTGAATAAATTGGGGGTGTTTTTCTAAAAATTTTTTATAGCGATGTTCGCCTTCTTCACTAATGGTCTGTGCGATTCGACGATTTAAAGAAGCCAGCGTATTCTGCATTAATATGCGAAAGAATTTATCAAATAAAGGGTGGGAGCAACAGAGGTTATAATAATCTTTTCTGTTAATTAATAGGGCTGTTGTAGGTTCAATGGTTTCTATGGTAGAGATTGCAGGTTTGTTAGTGAAATAAGACGTGGCATCTGTAATCCAATACTCTTCAATGGCGAGTTCGATGACGCTTTTGTCCCCTTTCTCGTTGATATAAAAAGAATACGCGGCACCTTCCAGAATGAAATATTGATATTTACAATCGAGACCAGCCTCGGCAAGTAGCTCCTTTTTATCAAAAGATTTCTCAAAAGAATATTGATCCAAAAGATTGAATAATTCCTCAGGAATACTTTCTCCTAAAATACGTCTCAGGTTATTTTTAATAATATCCCTCATTATTCAGCTATTAGAATTTCTAATCTATATGACCATTTAATTTCCACTTGCTGTAATGCTGGCTATAACCAGTAATTAAAAATCGGATCACCAAGACATTATATGTTGAGTTGATAAATGAACGCATCGCGGGGTATGGTTGCACGTCCTATTATTCTTGATCTTGTAAATATTTTTAAATATCTAAGATGCTAGGTAGGAAGATTAAATATTAAACGTAATCACAGGTCTTTGCGCATGATTTACAAGATCCTGGCTTACTGATCCATTAAAGAAATGTGCAAGTCCTTTTCGGCCGTGCGTGCCTATGCCCAGCAGATCAGCATTGACGTGTTCGGTAAAATTAAGGATGCCGCGTTCTATGCTGAGATCATTAAATATGCTAAAATGTTCTACAGGAGCGCCAAGATATTCAATGAATTTATGGTAGTTTTTCTGGATTTCTAAGGTGGTTTTAAACCTGTTTGGGGTGTTTATGTAAACCAGTTTTAATGTTGCGCCCTCTTTCTCGGCGAATTTAAGAGCTTTTTGTACCGGTAATATATTGTCTTCTTGAAGATCTGTTGCAAACACAAAATTACGGATTTTAAAATCCAGGTTTTGGCTTTTTACCACAAGTACAGGTACGTTTGCGTGGCGCACCACTTTTTCGGTGTTGGATCCTATAAATAGTTCCTGCAGGCCCTTTGCGCCATGAGAACCCATAACAATGGCGTCAATTTCATATTTTACCACATAGTCCATAATACCTTCAAAAGCGCCATCAAACTCTGCTGCTTCTATCACTTCAATATCCTGTAATAAGGGGAGTTTCAGGATATCGTTAAACCGTTGATGGGCCAGCCGCATAAAATATAACGCTTCGGGAAGTTGGCTGGTTTGTGTAATTCCAGGCCCGTCAATGAGTGTTTCGGGCATTTCAAGAAGGTGCAATAGATAAATTTTGGCATTATAGCGTTTAGCAAGCTGTACGGCAATCTCCAAGGCGTGCATGGCCTGAGACGAAAAATCTGTGGGCACAAGTAATTTTGTCATCATGATTTTGGTTTTAGTGCAAAGGGGTGAAGTTTGCTTTCAGTAGTTAAAAATAAACATTTATTTGCCTTGACAGTCAATTTTATATATTGATAATTATTGTTATATTTGCAGCGTTGAAATCAGATAATCTACTTGAGGGGACAAAAAAGTCCCCTCTTTTTATAGTAAAACGCTTTGTTTAAGGAAAAAGTAAGAGCCTTGGTAGAAGAGGCATTAGAAGAAGATACCACCCTATTTTTAATAGACCTGTCAATCAGAGATAACAATGCAATCACTGTAATCATAGACGGTGATAGTGGTGTGACCATTGATGACTGTATGGCCTTTAGTAGAAAGGTGGAGCATAACCTAGACCGCGAAGAAGATGATTTTTCCCTTGAGGTAATGTCTGCGGGTGCTAGCGAAGCCTTTATAAACAAAAGGCAATACGGGAAGAATAAAGGAAGATTGCTTTCAATAAAAATGATGGATGGTGCAAAAATGGAGGGCGATCTGCTCGAGGTAGATGAAGATTCCATTAAAATAGGTTGGAAATCACGTGAGCCAAAACCGGTAGGTAAAGGAAAAGTGACCATATATAAGGAGGCAGTGCTTACCTATGAAGACATTGCCGAAGCTAAAGTGAAGATTAAATTTTAAGGAACTTCCATATGGAAAATATTGCATTAATAGAATCATTTTCAGAATTTAAGGACGATAAACTTATAGATAGGGTGACCCTTATGGCAATCCTTGAAGAGGTTTTTAGGAGTACTCTGAAAAAGCGTTTTGGCAGTGATGATAATTTTGATATCATTATCAATCCAGATAAAGGTGACCTTGAGATCTGGCGTAACCGTATTGTTGTTGCAGACGGTGAAGTGGAAGATGAGAATTCAGAAATAAGTATTTCTGAAGCCCACAAAATTGAACCAGATTTTGAAGTAGGTGAAGAGGTTTCACAAGAAGTGAAACTGATTGATCTGGGTCGTCGCTCTATTTTGGCTTTACGCCAAAATCTGATAGGAAAGATTCATGAGCACGACAATACTAATATATATAAGCACTTTAAAGAGCTTGAAGGGGAACTATATAATGCCGAAGTGCACCATATAAGACACCGCGCAATTATTTTGCTTGATGATGAAGGTAACGAAATCATCATGCCAAAAGATAAGCAGATTCCTTCAGATTTTTTCCGTAAGGGCGAAAGCGTACGCGGGTTAATTGAAAGTGTTGAGTTAAAAGGAAACAAGCCGGTCATTATTATGTCACGGACTTCCCCATTATTCCTTGAAAAATTATTTGAAGCGGAGATTCCTGAGGTTTTTGACGGTTTAATCACGGTTAAAAAGGTCGTTCGTATTCCTGGTGAAAAAGCAAAAGTTGCTGTAGATTCTTACGATGACCGTATAGATCCCGTAGGGGCCTGTGTGGGGATGAAAGGTTCCCGTATACACGGTATCGTTCGTGAGCTGGGCAATGAGAATATAGATGTGATCAATTATACGACTAATTTACAGCTCTTTATAACCAGGGCGCTAAGTCCGGCAAAAATCACTTCCATTAAAATGGATGATGAAAAGATGACCGCAGAGGTAATGTTGAAACCGGAAGAAGTTTCTAAGGCAATAGGCCGCGGGGGACATAATATAAGACTCGCCGGGCAACTTACGGGGTATGAAATTGATGTATTCCGAGAAGGTGTGGAAGAAGATGTAGAGCTTACAGAATTTTCTGATGAGATAGAAGATTGGGTAATAGCAGAATTTGCAAAAATTGGTCTTGATACCGCAAGAAGTATTCTTGAGCAGAATGTGGAAGAATTAGTGAGAAGAACAGACCTGGAAGAGGAAACCATTGCTGACGTAATGCGCATTCTTCGTGAAGAGTTTGAATAAAACTAGGATATTACAAGTATTTTAGGTTAATTTTACAAAGAATTAAAGCAGTTTATGGCAGAAGTAAAAAATATGAGGTTGAATAAGGTGTTACGTGAACTTAATATTTCACTGGATCGTGCCGTTGATTTTCTCAAAGAAAAGGGTCATGAAATAGAGCCACGTCCTAACACTAAAATTTCTGCCGACATTTATGGTGTGCTTTCAGATGAATTTCAGACTGATGCCCATAAAAAAATAGAGTCCAAAGAGGTCGCTATAGAAAAAGAAAAAGAGAAAGAAGCACTACGTGCAGCTAGGGAGGAAGAGCTTGAAGACAAGCGGAAGAAACAAGAGCAAGTAGAAAAAAGCAGAGAAAAAGAGGCTGATGTCATAAAGGCAAGAGGCAAGATTGAAGGCTTTAAGCAAGTGGGTAAAATCGATCTTGACAAAATGCCGAAGAAATTTGTCAAAGAGACAAAGAAAGAGCAGCCAGTTGAAAAAGAAGCTCCTAAAGAATCTCCCAAAGAAGAAAAAGTGCCTAAAGTTGAAGAGGAAACTCCTGTGGCCAAAACGGAAGCTCCTGTGGCCAAAACGGAAGCTCCTGTAGAGCAAAAGCAGCCTGATGAGAAGAAAGAGGTGGTTGTAGAGGAGAAGTCTAAAAAAGAGGATGAAAAGATTGTAGATGTTGAAAGTGCTCCTGAAAATAAGGAATCGGTAAAAGTGCAGAAGCCTAAAGACGAAGAGGTAGCTAAAGATGAAAATGAAGCTCCAGTAGAGGTTAAGATGGGTGATGAAGTCGTAAAAACGGATTATAAAAAGCTGGACGGTTTAAACTTTACGGGCGAGAAAATTGATCTTTCCAAATTTAAAAAACCGGAAAAGAAGAAAAAGCCAGCTACAAATACAAATACAAATACAAATAGCGTTGATAAAAAAGGCCGCAGAAAGCGTATAAGCAAAAATGCACCTAGCGGTCCTAGAGTTAGGGGTACCGGTGCTCGAGGTGGAAGCCGTAGGGGCAGCACTACTACTGGTCCAGTTTCAAAAGCGGAGCCTACCGAAGAAGAAGTACAAAAACAAGTGCGGGAAACCCTTGAGAAACTGCAAGGGAAGTCCAGTAAAGGCAAAGGAGCTAAATACCGTAGGGACAAGCGTGATCAACACCGTCAGAAAACGGAAGATGATGCTGCGCAACAAGAAGAGCAAAGCAAAACTTTAAAAGTTACTGAATTTGTTACCGTGAGTGAAGTCGCCACGATGATGGATGTTTCGGTGACTAAGATTATTTCAGCGTGTATGTCGCTGGGTATGATGGTGACCATGAATCAGCGCCTTAATGCAGAAACATTAAGTATCGTTGCAGAGGAATTTGGTTATGAAGTTGATTTTGTAACTGCAGACCTAGAAGAATCAATAGAGGTTGAAGAAGATAAGCCGGAAGATCTTAAATCCCGCGCACCGATTGTTACGGTTATGGGTCACGTAGATCACGGTAAAACTTCGCTTCTTGACTATATAAGGGAAGAAAACGTAATCGCTGGTGAAAGTGGTGGTATTACACAGCACATTGGTGCTTACGGTGTCACCCTTAAGGATGGTCAGCGTATGGCTTTCCTCGATACTCCAGGTCACGAAGCCTTTACGGCAATGCGAGCGCGTGGTGCACAGGTTACAGATATTGCGATTATCGTGGTAGCTGCAGATGATGATGTAATGCCACAGACTAAAGAGGCTATTTCACATGCACAGGCTGCTGGCGTTCCTATTATTTTTGCAATCAATAAAATTGATAAACCAACTTCAAACCCAGAAAGAATTAAAGAACAATTGGCAAGTATGAATTTGCTGGTTGAAGATTGGGGCGGTAAAATACAATCCCAGGATATTTCCGCAAAAACGGGTGAAGGAATACCTGAACTACTAGAAAAAATATTGCTTGAAGCAGAATTGTTAGAGCTGCAAGCTAATCCTTACAAAGGAGGCTACGGTACAGTGGTTGAAGCTTTCTTAGACAAGGGGCGTGGTTATGTTTCTACCGTTCTTGTTGCCGGAGGTACGCTGCGTATAGGCGATTATGTTCTAGCCGGCACAAATAGCGGTAAGATCAAGGCAATGCAAGATGAGCGTGGTAAAGAGGTCAAAGAAGCTGGGCCTTCTACTCCAGTCTCTATCCTAGGGCTTGACGGTGCGCCGCAAGCAGGAGATAAGTTTAGGGTTATGGCAGACGAACGTGAGGCTAAAGATATTGCTTCAAAACGTACCCAATTGCAACGGGAACAATCTGTGAGGACGCAACGCCATATTACTCTTGACGAGATAGGACGTCGTATCGCCCTTGGGGAATTCAAGGAATTGAATATTATCTTGAAAGGTGACGTTGATGGGTCTGTGGAAGCATTGACTGATAGTTTCCTTAAACTTACTACGGAAGAAATTGCTGTAAATATCATTCACAAAGGAGTAGGTGCCATCACCGAAAGTGATGTGCTTCTTGCTTCTGCATCAGATGCAGTTATAATCGGCTTTAATGTGAGACCGGCAGGTAATGCCCGTCAGATAGCAGATAAGGAAGAAATAGATATCCGTACTTATTCGATTATCTATGATGCGATTAATGATCTGAAAGATGCTATGGAAGGCATGCTTTCTCCAGAAATAAAAGAAGAGATTACTGGTAATGCTGAAATACGCGAAACCTTTAAAATCTCTAAAGTAGGCACCATTGCTGGATGTATGGTTACTTCTGGTAAGCTTTTCCGAAATTCTGGTGTACGTCTAATACGTGATGGTGTTGTGGTCTATACTGGTGAACTTGCTTCTTTAAAACGCTTTAAAGATGATGTAAAAGAGGTAAGCAAAGGATACGATTGTGGTATACAGGTCAAAAATTATAATGATATTTATGAAGGTGATATTATTGAAGCCTACCATGAAGTGGCCGTTAAGAAGAAATTAAAATAGTAGATTTTAATAAACACTTAAAAACCCCTGATTTTTACTAAAATCAGGGGTTTTTTTATGCTTATTTGCGATTACTCAAGCGGATATTTTCGAGTTTATTAAAGAGGTTTTATTTGGAAAAGTGGCGAGCAATAAATTCAAAAATCAAAAAAATAATTGATCTTAGTTCGTGTTAATGGCTGAAGGCTTCGGCGAAATCCAGAATGTAATAGATTGTAAACGCACTATTAAAGGTTAAAAATTCTTGTCCTAAGATGTTAAGCGTTCGCCTAAAGAGGTTTACTTCAATCCAACTTTAACCCATTTTACAGCCAAATTTGACTATTTCCCAAAACTTAGACCTATTTTTCTTTTGGTTCAAATACAAAGGCGTTTGGAAATTCCTTCTTTACCTCTAGAAGCGCCCGGTCTGCTTCGAGTCTATTGGAAAAATGTCCTACCCATACTTTATAGTTAGGGGATTGGTAAGCAACGTTAGCCGCCCATTTGTCGAATTGCTTTTTATAAGTATCGATAATATCGTTAGCGTCATTGAGATTTCCAAAACCCATGATCTGAATTTTATAACGATCTGCAAGTTCATTGTTTTTAGTCATCTGTGATTTGAGGGCCAGTAACTGGGGTATTTTTGGATCCTCCACAATTGTTACTTTTGCGTTTTGGGCCAGAACGTTATAGGAGTTCAGCGCCAGAAAAGACCCAATGAGAAGGGTGCTAAAAGATTTGAATTTCATAGAATTTAGTTTGCTACAAATGTATATTTTATAACTCAAAACCCCCTATTTTTATTATTTAGAACAGGTATAAATTAAGTTTTAACAGATTGCTAACGGTTCAAAACGGTTCAAAAATCCACTACTAAGTATTACTTTTGCAATCAAATTTGTCAGTATGTTTAACGCTTTTAGGGCCTAAATAGACGCTGTGAATTTTACCAAACAACGAAGACAATTCTATCTTACTATGAGACAGGTTAAAAACCTCAATTCAATTTCAAGAATCACTTTGCTTGGTGTTGCTTTTCTGCTTTCATTTTCATCTATGGTGTTTGCGCAGCAAACTGCCAGTGATGCTGCAGATGGCGCAGACACTCCTTCGGGGGCGCCTGAATCGGCAGCCGTATCTTCAGGTGATGCAACTGCTGGGAAACAGCTTTTCAACGCAAACTGTGCGGCTTGTCATAAGTTGTACAGCCGTGCCGTAGGTCCTGCGCTTTATGATGTGACAAGCCGTCAAGATAAAGAATGGCTCTATAGGTGGATTAAAAACAATAAGGAGCTTATTGACGCTGGTGATCCGGATGCTCTTGCGATCTATAATGAGTTTAACCAGACAAATATGAATACGTTTCCGCAATTGAGCAATGCGGATATTGATAATATTCTTGCCTATACAGATACACCCCAGCCAACGGCTCCTGCCGCAAGTGCAGCAACGGGCACTGGTGACGGTGGATCAGGTGGTGGTTCTGGTGTCTCAAATAATATTATTCTAGGCGTGCTTGCCGTAGTGCTGTTGATGCTTGTGGCAATACTGTTTTTGGTTAATACTACCCTTACCCGTTTTGCGCAAGTGCAAGGTGTAGAATTGCCGGTAAAAGAAAAACGGAAGCCGGTATGGAAGGCTTTTGCAGAAAATCAATTCTTGATCCTGGTGACCACAATATTTCTTTTATTAGGTGGCGCCTATTTTGCTTACGGCTGGATGATGCAGATTGGGGTGGATCAAGGGTATGAACCCATACAGCCCATACATTATTCACACAGAATACATGCTGGCCTCAATGAGATAGAGTGTAAATACTGCCACTCTTCGGCGCGTACTTCAAAGCATTCAGGGATTCCTTCATTAAATGTATGTATGAACTGTCATAAAAGTATTGCTGAAGTTGCAGATGCTTCTTCAGAATTTACTTCTGTAACAGATGAATATTCTAAAGAGTTTTATGATAAGGAAATTCAGAAACTATATAAGGCTGCAGGCTGGGATCCAGCAACACAGTCATATACTGGTAATACGCAGCCTGTAGAATGGGTTCGCATTCACAATCTGCCAGATTTCGCTTATTTCAATCACTCTCAACACGTAACTGTGGCCGGGATACAATGTCAGAAATGTCATGGTCCTGTAGAGGAGTTTGAGGTAATGTATCAATTTGCCCCGTTAACTATGGGTTGGTGTATTAACTGTCACCGTGAAACTCAGGTTACCATGACAGGTAACGCGTATTATGATAAGATACATGAAGCGCTTTCTAAGAAATACGGATTGGAAAAATTGACCGCTGCGCAGTTAGGTGGTCTTGAATGTGGCAAGTGCCACTATTAATTAATTAAAGATTAGGTTTAGCACGTGCTAAATACTTCCAAATAACACAATAGATATTTATGTCATCAAACAAGAAATACTGGAGAAGTGTTGAAGAGCTGAAAGAGAATAGCTCTATTGTTGAGACACTCAAACAGAATGAGTTTGTTGAGGAGATTCCGACCGATGAATTTCTTGGAGACAAGGAGACTTTGGAAGGTTCTGCAACCTCGCGCCGAGATTTCTTAAAGTACGTGGGCTTTTCTACCGCTGCAGCGACCCTAGCTGCTTGTGAAGGCCCCGTAAATAAATCTATACCTTACGTGGTCGCTCCAGAGCGTATCACTGTAGGCAAGGCTGAATATTACGCTACTACTATGGCAGATGGTTTTGACTTTGCCAGTATCTTGGTAAAGACTCGTGAAGGCCGACCCATTAAAATCGAGAACAACGATATGGGCAATAATGTGGGCAACACCAATGCCCGCGTACATGCCTCTGTATTGACCCTGTATGATTCTGAAAGACTGCAAGGGCCCAAAATCAAAGGTAAATCTGCCTCTTGGGAGCAACTTGATGAAGAGTTGTTAACGCGCTTGAATTCCCTTAACGGAAAGCAAATCGTGCTTTTGACGCCTACATTTGCAAGCCCCTCAACGGCTAAGTTGATAGCTAGTTTCTCGAGTGCATATCCTAATGTAAGACAAGTTGTTTATGATACGGTGAGTGAAAGTGCTGCTTTAGATGCTTTTGAAAGTAAATACGGTACCCGAGCACTTCCTGATTATGACATGACTGAGGCGGAAATGATTGTCTCCATAGGTGCGGATTTTCTGGGGGACTGGCATGGTGGCGGTATAGATTCCAGTTATGCAAAGAGCCGTCTGCCTAAAAATGGGAAAATGTCGCGCCACGTGCAGTTTGAGTCTAACATGACCCTTTCTGGTGCGAATGCTGACAAGCGTGTTATGATGACGCCAAAACAACAAAAGCAAGCTGTTTCGGCAATGCATTCCTTGATTATGGGTGGTAACTCTACCGGTCTGTCGGATAAATTAGATGAAGCGGTAAGAAATGCAGCAACGCAGTTGCGCAAAGCGGGTACTAAAGGCGTTTTTGTGACTGGCGTACAAGATCCCAATGCGCAGATGTTGGCCTTAGCGATCAATGAACGTTTGGGAAGTACTATAATGAATGTTCAAAACCCGAAGTTGATACGTCAGGGTAGTGCTCAAGAAGTGTTGCAACTTGTTGAAGATATGAATAGCGGCAATGTAGGTGCGCTTCTTATGGCAGGCGTAAACCCAGCGTATAGTTTGCCTAATGCTGCCGAGTTTAAAAAAGGTATTGAAAAAGTAGATCTTACGGTTTCCTTCACCATGAAGGAGGATGAAACAGCTATTTTATGTGAATATTTAGCTCCTACTCCTCATTATTTGGAATCTTGGGATGACGTGGAAATAAAAAGAGGAACAGTTTGCTTAATGCAGCCTACCATACGCCCAATATTTAATACGCGTCAGTTTCAAGATAACCTGTTGATTTGGACAGGGATAAATTCCAGTTACTACGAGTTTTTAAAGTCTAACTGGGATAACAGTTCTAAAAGTTTCAATCAAGCTCTTCAAGATGGTATTGTCGAAACAGGTGCTACTACTTCAAATGCAGGAACAGAAGAGATGCAAAGCAGTATGAAGGCTGCTGGTGGAATGACAGTTGCCAGTGCGGCAGCTGCACTTTCTGCACAGGATGAAATTGCCTCTAACGGTAGTTTTGAACTTACTCTTTATTCTAGTACAGGCATGGGTGATGGCCGTCAAGCTAACAACCCCTGGTTGCAAGAAATGCCAGATCCTATTACCAGAACTTCTTGGGATAACTACTTAACCATGTCCAAAGCGGATGCGGATGCTCTTGAAATTGAAAATGAGCATGTGTCCAATGGAGCCCTAAACGGTAATTACGTCAATGTTACCGTAGACGGTTCCACTATAAAAAATATACCGGTATTTATACAGCCGGGACAGGCAAAAGGTACTGTAGGACTCGCTTTAGGTTACGGCAAGAAAGAAGCTGTGCAAAAGGAAATGCAGGTAGGTGTCAATGCGTATCCTTTTTACAAAAATTTTAATACTGTACAAACGGTAACTATTGAAAACGCTGATAATGGATGGCATGAATTTGCATGCGTGCAATTGCAGAATACCATGGCTGGCCGTGGCGATGATATTATCAAGGAAACCACACTTGAAATTTTCAATACTAAAAATAGATCCGATTGGAACCCTGTAGGACAAGTAGATTATAATCACTCGGAGATTGAAGTACGTAATCCCAAAGCTGATATTTGGGAGTCTTTTGATACTTCAGTAGGGCCTTTCTTTAATCTTTCCATAGATCTAAACGCCTGTACAGGTTGTGGTGCTTGCGTAATCGCGTGTCACTCAGAAAATAATGTACCGGTTGTAGGTAAGCAAGAAGTTAGGAATTTCCGAGATATGCACTGGTTGCGTATTGATAGATATTACTCTTCCGCAGACACTTTCGAGCAGGAGATTAAAGATCTTGAGGAGCTTCCATTAATGGATTCCTATTCAGTCGTTGAAGAACAGTCTTACGATAATCCAGAAATTGCCTTTCAGCCTGTTATGTGTCAGCATTGTAATCATGCGCCTTGTGAGACTGTGTGTCCTGTAGCGGCTATAGGTCATGGTAGACAAGGTCAAAATCAAATGACATATAACCGTTGTGTGGGTACTAGGTACTGTGCAAATAACTGCCCTTATAAAGTGCGTCGTTTTAACTGGTTCTTGTACAATGAGAATGATGAGTTCCCTTATAACATGAGTAATGACTTGGGGCGTATGGTGCTCAATCCCGATGTAACAGTACGTTCAAGAGGTGTGATGGAAAAATGCTCTTTCTGTATACAGTTGACTCAAAAAACAATACTGGATGCCAAAAGAGAGGGTCGTGCAATAGTAGATGGAGAATTTCATACTGCATGTAGTAATGCCTGTAATAAAGGAGCATTAACATTTGGGGATTTGAATATTCCCGATTCTGAAATATCACAGCTAAAAGATAATGACCGCAAATATTATTTGCTTGAAGATATAGGCACAAAACCGAACGTTTTTTATCATGTTAAGGTAAAAAATACAGCAGAAGCTTAAACCTAGTACAATAAACATCAATAAATAAATATGTCGTCACATTACGAAGCACCTATAAGAGAGCCTTTAGTTCTAGGAGATAAGTCCTATCATGACATTAGTGTTGATGTGGGAGCTCCCGTTTTGGGGAAAGCCAATAAATATTGGTGGATTGTGTTCTCCATTGCACTTGTTGCGTTTTTATGGGGACTGGGATGTATAGTCTATACCGTTTCTACTGGTATCGGGGTATGGGGCTTGAATAAAACTATAGGTTGGGCCTGGGATATTACAAATTTTGTTTGGTGGGTAGGTATAGGTCACGCCGGTACTTTAATCTCGGCGGTACTTCTGCTTTTCCGTCAGAAGTGGCGTATGGCAATTAACCGTAGTGCGGAGGCCATGACCATATTTGCCGTTGTTCAGGCAGGTTTGTTTCCTATTATTCACATGGGACGACCATGGTTGGCTTACTGGGTGTTGCCTATTCCTAACCAATTTGGTTCCCTGTGGGTGAATTTCAACTCACCTCTTCTTTGGGACGTATTTGCAATATCAACGTATCTTTCTGTATCGCTTGTTTTTTGGTGGACAGGTTTACTTCCTGACTTCGCTATGATCAGAGACAGGACGAGTAGTCCTTTTCAAAAGAAAATCTACGGCATTCTAAGTTTCGGATGGAGCGGTCGTGCTAAAGACTGGCAACGTTTTGAGGAAGTTTCCTTAGTGCTTGCAGGTCTTGCAACGCCACTTGTACTTTCTGTACATACCATTGTATCTTTTGACTTTGCCACGTCAGTAGTTCCAGGTTGGCATAGTACAATTTTCCCGCCTTATTTTGTGGCCGGGGCCATCTTTTCTGGATTTGCGATGGTGCAGACGCTGCTCATTGTTATGAGGAAAGTATCTAATCTAGAGGATTATATTACTGTTACGCACATCGAGTATATGAATAAGGTAATCCTTCTCACCGGAGGTATTGTTACTGTAGCTTACCTTACTGAATATTTTATAGGGTGGTATTCTGGTGTTCCTTATGAGAATTACACCTACTTATCTTTTGGCGCTGCCACGGGGCCCTACTGGTGGGCATTCTGGGCACTCATTATCTGTAACTTAATCGTCCCGCTTTCCCTATGGGTAAAAAAGTGGAGGAGAAATATTAAATGGACCTTTTTTGTCGCTTTAGTAGTAAATATTGGGATGTGGTTTGAGCGTTTTGATATTATTGTGGTTAACTTGAGCAAGGATAGGTTACCCTCTTCATGGGCTATGTTTACTCCTACATTTGTAGATATAGGTATTTTTATTGGTACAATTGGGTTCTTCTTTGTGCTGTTTTTGCTTTATGCCAGAACTTTTCCCGTAATAGCACAGGCGGAAGTAAAAACAATATTAAAATCGTCAGGTGCAAAATATAAGGCAATGCGTGAAACTGGTGGGCAGATGAGTGGCAGTACCCGCGATTCCAGAACATCCAGTATCTATAAGGAATTTGATGTTATGGCTCGTACGCCAGTATCCAACTCAAGTGTTAGTGAAGGCCGCAGTGGTTTTGGTGACGATACCATAGAGCATGAGCCCACCGTAAATGCTGATGCCCTTATAGATAATGAAGCCAAAAAGGATCAAATAGACCAAATGCTCGTAAGGGTAGGTAGATTTGACCCTGCTACTCAAACTGCTGACGACCTGAAGAAAATCAGTGGTGTAGGGCCTATAATGGAACAAAATCTGCACCAAATGGGTATTTATACCTATGATCAGGTCAGTAAATTGACAAAAAAAGAATATGATCTTCTGGATGATATCATAAACTCCTTCTCAGGAAGGGCAGAACGTGATGATTGGGCAGGTCAGGCTAAAAAACTAAAAAAATAGGAGTATGGCATCGCCAAACGTTATTCATGTACTTTATAATGACGACGACATTCTAATGAATGCGGTCAAGGAAATACGCGCTAATCATTATACCATTGAAGAGGTGTACACCCCTTTTCCAGTACATGGTCTTGACAAGGCCATGGGTCTTGCGCCTACACGTATCGCAATCACCTCGTTTATATATGGGTTGATTGGTTTAAGTGTGGCGGTATGGATGATGGATTTTATAATGATTGAGGATTGGCCGCGGAATATAGGGGGTAAGCCCAGTTTTACCTTCTATCAGAACATGCCGGCATTCGTACCCATTATGTTTGAGCTTACTGTATTTTTTGCAGCTCACCTGATGGTGATCACATTTTATATGCGTAGTAAAATCTGGCCTTTTAAGAAAGCGGAAAACCCAGATTTACGCACGACAGATGATCATTTTTTAGTCGAAGTGCTCGTAGGGGATAACGATCTGGAAAAAATGTCAAAATTCCTTCAGGAAACGGGCGCAGCAGAAATCAGTTTAGTTCATAATGAAGAAGCTTAACAAATGAAGAATATAACTCAAATAGTATTAATGACCGCAGCGGTTGCTCTTTTGTCTTCTTGCCAAAATAAGCAAAGTCGCAATTACCAGTACATGCCAAATATGTATCAAGAGGTAAGTTATGAGGCCTATGGTAATTATGAGGTTTTTCCAAATGCAATGGAGGCAATGGTCCCCGCTGAAGGGTCTGTTTCTCGAGGTTGGATGCCTTACGAATACGAAAATAGTAGTGAGGGCTATAAGGCTGCGAAGGCCAATCTTAAAAACCCTGTTCCTTTTACTGAAGACAATGTTAACCAAGGTAAGGCCCTGTACACAACGTATTGTGCAGTATGTCATGGGGATAAAGGTAATGGGAAAGGTATTCTTGCCCAACGTGAAAAAATATTGGGTATTCCAGCTTACAATGATGAAGGCAGAGCTATTACAGAAGGTAGTGTATATCACGTTACCTATTATGGTTTAAATAACATGGGGTCATATGCAACCCAGACTACCGAAAAAGAACTTTGGCAGATCAACCATTATGTTATGATCTTGAAGGATAAATTGAACGGTGCACCAGAACGACCGTTTGAGGATGCTTCATCAACTGATGTTCAAATGACTGCCAATAGCTCATCTGGGAATGGAGCTATGACGGAGGGGACTGACAAAACAGAAAAATAATAACAAACACCTCAGGAGAACTATACTTATGTACACCTTATCTAGTAAATTAAGAATCTTTTCCATAATTATTATGGTGCTTGGCCTGGTAGGTTTAATATTTGGCTTTATTTCGGTGCCCTCAACAGTCGATGAGGCAAAAACTGTAATGGCGGCACATGCTGGCGAAGGTCACGGTACTCATGAAGAAGGGGCTGATGCGCATGATCCTGCACAGCAAGATGCCAATTTTGTCGATATTGCCAGAGGGGAAAATGGATATTCAAAAGCTGCAATGGCTAAGGCAAAGGATGTGGGTAGTGAAGAGCATCAGAGTGAGGATGAGCATATGGAACATGTGCTGCATCAAATGCAGACTAAACCATGGTCGGCTATGTTTGTCGCGGCTTTTTTCTTTATGATGATTGCTTTGGGTACACTTGTTTTCTATGCTATTCAATATGCATCTCAGGCGGGATGGTCGCCCATCCTATTTAGGGTTATGGAAGGTATTACCTCTTATTTACTTCCGGGATCAATTATTGTAGTGCTAATTGTTTTATTGGCAGGAACGCATTTCTATCCATGGCAAAATCACGAACTTGTAGCTGAAGATACAATTCTTCAAGATAAATCAGGGTATCTCAACTTTCCTTTTTTTATCATAAGAGCTATACTTTATCTAGCGATCTGGAATGGATACCGTTATTTTTCCAGAAAAAATTCTTTGCTTCAAGATGAGGCAAATGACATAGCCCCATATAAGCAGAATTTCAAATTTTCGGTATTTTTCTTGGCATTTTTCTTAATAACAGAGTCTATGATGGCCTGGGATTGGTTTATGTCTATGACACCGCACTGGTACAGTACACTTTTTGCCTGGTACATTCTTGCAAGTATCATTGTCTCCGCGATAACCCTTATTGCATTAGTGATAATCTTTCTTAAGGGTCAAGGTCATCTGGACTTTGTTAATGACAGTCACCTTCATGACCTGGCCAAATACATGTTCGGTTTCAGCATATTCTGGACCTACTTGTGGTTTGGGCAATTCATGTTGATCTGGTATGCCAATATCCCCGAGGAAGTAACCTATTTTATTTTGAGAATTCAAGAGTACAATCTACTGTTTTTTGGAATGCTAGTGCTTAACTTTGTATTCCCCATCTTGATGCTTATGAACAGTGATTACAAGCGTATCCCGTGGTTTGTCGTAATGGCTGGGGTAATAATACTAGTGGGTCATTACATAGATATATTCTTGCTTGTCATGCCATCCACAGTTGGACCTTACTGGACCTTTGGTATTACGGAAATAGCAGCTATTTTATTCTTTTTGGGACTTTTTATTCTTATAGTAGGAAGTGCACTTGCAAAAGTGTCACTGAGGCCTAGAAGAAATCCATATATTATAGAGAGCGAGAATTATCATTATTAATAGCAACGAAAAAGAAAAAAGACTCCAATGACCGTTTTTTTAATACTTATAGTAATTATTCTCTTCTCGATTGCCTTATGGCAGATGAGTAAGATATACAAGCTTTCTCAGCCGGTAAAAAAGGAAGGTGAAGTTTCAGAAGTAGCCAATAATAAAGATAATCGCATTAATGCTAAATTGATGCTTATGTTCTTGGTGTTTCTTTATTTTCTAATGGGTTACTGTTTCTGGAATTATTCAACATTCTACCCACCCGGCGCTTCAGATCATGCGGGGCTCTATGATAACCTCTTTTTCATTACTTTGGGTGTTATCATGTTTGTCCAGTTGATCACTCAAGTATTGATACATTGGTTTTCCTATAAATATCACGGGAAAAAGGGAAGAAAAGCCGTGTTTTATGCTGATAATGATAAGCTTGAGTTTGTGTGGACTATCATACCGGTAATTGTTCTTTCTGGACTTATTATCTATGGTCTGTTTACCTGGTCTGATATAATGAACTTCGAAAAGAGCGATGATGCATTAGTTGTAGAACTTTATGCACAGCGTTTTAACTGGAAGGCACGTTACGCTGGTGAAGACAGAACTTTGGGTAATGCGAACGTTCGTTTTATAGAGGGGATCAATACCGTAGGTATTGATCCCAGTGACGATGATGGAATGGATGATGTGATCACCCAAGAATTGCACTTGCCTGTAGGCCGCCAGGTGATTTTTAAATTGCGTTCGCAGGACGTTTTACATTCCGCTTATATGCCCCACTTTAGGGCACAAATGAATGTTGTTCCAGGTATGATAACCCAGTTTTCCTTTATCCCTACCGTTACTACAGAAGACATTCGGGAGACGGATTATATGAAGGAGAAAATGAGGACCATAAACAAAATAAGAACTGAAAAAAGTAAAGAGTTGTTAGCTTCAGGTCAAGCGCAGTTAGATGATTATGACAACTTTGATTATTACTTGCTATGTAATAAAATTTGTGGTCAGAGTCATTATAACATGCAGATGAAGATTGTTGTAGAGACAGAAGAAGAGTTTCAGGAGTGGATAAAAGGACAAAAGACCTTTAGACAGACCATTGCACAACAACAGTAAAAAAATTGTTTTTAAAAGAAAATAAGATTATGTCAGCACACGTACCAGCATTAGATCACGGTCATGATGATCATGCGCATCATCATAAACAGACTTTCATAAGTAAATATATTTTCAGCACAGATCATAAAATGATCTCAAGGCAATACTTGATAACCGGTTTATTAATGGGTATTGTGGGTATTGCCATGTCATTGTTATTTAGGTTACAACTTGCATGGCCTGGAGAGAAATTCGCAATATTTGAATTGCTTCTGGGTAAATGGGCTCCAGACGGAGTTATGGATCCCAGTATTTACCTTTCTTTAGTTACTATTCACGGTACTATAATGGTGTTCTTTGTGTTGACTGCCGGTCTGAGTGGTACCTTTAGTAACCTACTCATTCCCCTTCAGATTGGCGCACGTGACATGGCTTCGGGATTCTTGAATATGATATCGTATTGGCTGTTTTTTGTCTCTTCAGTTATAATGCTTAGTTCATTATTTGTTGAATCTGGACCAGCAGCTGCAGGTTGGACGATTTATCCTCCATTGAGCGCACTGCCAGAATCTATACCTGCCGCTGGAATGGGAATGACCTTATGGTTAGTGTCTTTAGCAATATTTATCGCTTCCTCTCTAATGGGCTCGCTCAATTATATTGTGACAGTTATTAATCTCCGTACCAAGGGAATGTCAATGACACGTCTTCCGTTAACGATATGGGCTTTATTTGTGACTGCGATTATAGGTGTAGTATCCTTTCCAGTCTTACTATCTGCTGCTTTGCTTCTCATTATGGATAGAAGTTTCGGTACTTCCTTTTTCCTTTCCGATATTTATATAGGTGGTGAGGTTTTGCATAACAGTGGAGGTTCGCCGGTATTGTTCGAACACCTATTTTGGTTTCTTGGACATCCGGAAGTATATATTGTATTGCTTCCTGCTTTAGGTATTACTTCTGAAGTTATTGCAACAAATTCCCGTAAACCTATATTTGGTTACCGTGCGATGGTTGCATCTATACTGGCAATTGCGTTTCTTTCAACCATAGTTTGGGGTCACCATATGTTCGTTTCTGGTATGAATCCATTCTTGGGTTCTGTATTTACTTTTACGACACTACTCATAGCAATTCCATCGGCGGTAAAGGCTTTTAACTATATCACCACGCTGTGGAAGGGTAACTTGCAATTTAATCCGGCCATGCTGTTTTCTATTGGGTTAGTTTCAACTTTTATCACTGGGGGTATAACAGGAATTATATTAGGTGATAGTACGCTGGATATTAATGTACATGACACCTACTTTGTGGTTGCTCACTTCCATTTAGTAATGGGTATAGTAGGTCTGTATGGTCTTTTTGCCGGGGTTTACCATTGGTTCCCAAAAATATTTGAAGGGAAAATGATGAATAAGAATCTGGGATATCTGCATTTTTGGGTAACCGTTATAGGTTCTTATGTAATCTTTTTCCCAATGCACTTTATCGGTATGGCAGGTCTGCCAAGAAGGTATTACTCAAACACGGCATTCCCCTATTTCGATGATTTAGCAGATGTAAATATGCTGATTACAGTAGCAGCTCTTGTTACAGGCGCAGTACAATTAGTGTTCCTTTATAACTTTATCCATTCTATGTTTTATGGAAAAATTGCTGCTAAAAACCCTTGGAGATCAAACACTTTAGAGTGGACTACAGAGCATAAGCATATTCATGGAAACTGGGAAGGTGCAATACCCCATGTTTACCGCTGGCCATATGATTACAGTAAACTAAATGATGATGAAGATGATTATGTGATTGCCGGTCAGGATTACACGCCGCAAAACGTACCTCTTCAAGAGAATGAGGAAGAAATGAATCATTAAACGATTCAACCTTAATAAAATTCAAGAAAACCCGTTCTTTATCGAGCGGGTTTTTCTGGTTAAATATGCCATTATTTAGCTTTTTGAGCCAATAAATCTGCTATTTCAAATACATTATTCAGTATACAAAATACAATTTACAGTATACAATACACTAAACGTCCCTTTCATTATCTTTGCACCATGAATGAAAATCTAGATCCTACAGGGGAGAACCTTTCTAATGCAGAACATGAGATAGAGCGCGCATTGCGCCCGGTAAGCTTTGATGATTTTGCCGGGCAGGATCAAGTGCTTGAGAATCTCAAGGTTTTTGTGGAAGCAGCAAACAGAAGGGGCGAAGCTTTAGATCATACTCTTTTTCACGGTCCTCCAGGTTTGGGGAAAACCACCCTTGCCAATATCCTGGCCAATGAACTAGGCGTTAGTATCAAAATAACTTCCGGTCCTGTTCTTGACAAGCCAGGTGATTTGGCTGGGCTGTTGACTAACCTAGAAGAACGCGATGTCCTGTTTATTGACGAGATCCATCGCCTCAGTCCCATTGTGGAAGAATATCTGTATTCTGCTATGGAGGATTATAAGATAGATATAATGATTGAAAGCGGGCCGAATGCCCGCACAGTCCAGATTAACCTGAATCCGTTTACGTTAATTGGTGCCACCACACGCTCCGGTTTATTGACCGCTCCCATGCGCGCCCGTTTTGGCATTACCTCCCGTCTGGAATATTATAACACAGAGTTGCTTACTACCATCGTAGAGCGCAGTTCCGAAATATTAAATGTTCCTATAGCACTTGATGCTGCCATTGAGATAGCTGGTCGTAGCCGGGGTACGCCGCGTATTGCAAATGCGTTGTTACGACGGGTAAGGGATTTTGCCCAGATTAAAGGCAATGGCTCCATAGATTTAGATATCGCCCAATTCAGCTTAAAAGCGTTAAATGTAGATGCGCACGGTCTTGACGAGATGGACAACAAAATACTTCTAACGATAATTGATAAATTTAAGGGAGGTCCGGTTGGTATTACTACCATCGCCACTGCCGTTTCCGAAAGTCCCGAGACTATTGAAGAGGTCTATGAACCTTTTCTCATACAACAGGGCTTTATCATGCGTACGCCCCGCGGGCGCGAAGTCACTGAAGCTGCCTATAAACACTTGGGCCGCGTCAAGAACAATATTCAAGGAGGTTTGTTCTAAAAACGTTTGTTTTATGATTAAAACCACTAAAATTCCGCAAGTTTCCACCATCCGATTTCTACGTCACGCCAGCGAGATCTTAAAAAACCCTTTGCCTTTTCATGCTGAAAATTTCAGTAAGCATGGTGATACGTTTCAATTGAACTTAGGTTTTGGTAAATCCGTTATCTTTTCGCGGGATGCTGGCTTTGTACAGTATGCACTCCAGAAAAATCAAAAAAACTATACAAAGTCTCCTATTCAGACTAAAGATGTGGCCAAATATGTTGGCAACGGACTTTTAACAGCGGAGGGTGATCATTGGCGTAAGCAGCGTAAATTAATTCAACCTGCCTTTCATAAAAAGCAGCTTTATAATCTGCTTGGCCGTATTGAAGAGGCCATAAAAACGGAGCTAAAGCACATAAAAACGGGTCGAAATGTCGATATTTTTCCCGTTTTCAATGATCTGGCCTTTCAAACTGTCGTAAAATCACTTTTCAGTAGTGCGGTTGGCGCAGATGAAATCAATAGGTTGCAGCATATTACAGAGGCTACCCAAAAGATGCTGGTACGCGAACTCCGGCAGCCCTATAAAGGTTGGTGGTTTAAATGGAGCGGGCAGATTAAAAAACACACGAATTATACCGATGAAGCGCGTGCGATACTAATCAAATTGGTACAGGAAAGGCGGCAAAGTAATGCGCGGCATGATGATTTGCTTGATATGTTACTGGAGGCGCGTTATGACGACGGTGCCGCAATGAGCGAAAAACAGCTTGTTGATGAAATCCTGATCCTGTTTACCGCAGGCCACGAGACCACTTCAAATGCGCTCACTTTTACTAGTGAGTTACTGGCAAAGCACCAGGATATTCAGCAGCGGGTTTATGAGGAAATTGCCGAAATGAAGGCAAAAACGACCGATTTGTTATTCTTTTTAAAAGGACTGACCTACACGAAACAGGTTATTGAAGAGTCGTTGCGCCTATATCCTCCCGCTTATTTTATAGACCGAATGAATATTGAAGAAGATGAATTTGATGGAATGCAGATTCCTGCGGGTTCCAGACTTTTATTTTCCATACATGAGATTCATAAACATCCCGATTTTTGGGAAGCCCCAGATACTTTTGATCCTTCGCGCTTCGCGGAAAGCAATACGCTAAAATATTCATCCCATTATTATCCTTTTGGTGCAGGCCCTCGAATGTGCATTGGTAATAATTTTGCTATGTATGAGATGATTTTGGCCGTGACCGAATTGATTTTTACCTTTAAAATAGATAAAAAGAGCACACCCATAGAAATTTTGCCATTGATCACGTTAAAGCCGAAGAATGCGTTTTTGGAGTTTAAAAAGAGATAGTTGTAATATGTTAAATAATTGATAATATGAAGGTAATTGTTTTTGCCGCTCTTCGACTGTGCTAGAGTGACAAAAACTTGTTGCAAGTTCAACTATATATAAAAGCAATTGAAATCTTAAAACGGAGAACCTTTAAATAGATGGTTTTTAACTCTTTTATTTTCAGCGAATAATGTAGTAAAAAGTCAAGCGTTTCTTTTGAAAATCGTATAATTAGTGCAGGACTGTCAGGCTGAGCGCAGTCGAAGCCTCTAATATCTAAAAAATTTGTCATGTATATCTATCACGTTTACATTATAAAATGTGCTGACGATTCTTTTTACACTGGGATTACCAGTAACCTAGATAAAAGGCTTATTGAGCATGAAAAAGGATATTATAAAACGTGTTATACATTTAGACGCAGACCTATAAAGCTTCGATTCCAACAGGAATTCAATGATGTGCTTCAAGCGATCCGCTTTGAAAAACAGATTAAGGGTTGGTCTAGGGCCAAAAAAAAGGCTTTAATTGATGGTGATTTTAAATTAATACAGATTTTAGCGGAATGCAGGAATAATACTCATTTTAAATATAAACCTTAGAGCCTTATTTAAAGGCAATTTCAACTGATTTTTAACAGGTTATGGCTAAGTATCAAAATCACTAATATCTGGATATTCAGTGATTTTTAGACGACGCCACGGTTCATAGGACATTATAAATCAGGAAGAAGTCAGTTTAAACAAGCTCTTATCATAAAAAATGCTTCGACTGCGCTCAGCATGACAAACAAATCCCTAAATACTGCATTTATCAAGGCGGAAGCGGCTCGGCTTGGGTTTATGTCTTGTGGTATCTCTAAAGCTGAATTCCTTGAAGAAGAAGTGCCGCGTTTAGAATCCTGGCTCAATAAAAACCACAACGGCAAAATGGGATATATGGAAAACCATTTTGACAAGCGCCTAGATCCTACAAAGCTGGTTCCAGGTGCGAAAAGCGTTGTCTCGATGCTGCTCAATTATTATCCCGAAAAAAAACAGTCAGAAGACAGTTATAAGATCTCAAAATACGCCTATGGCACAGATTATCATTTCGTGATCAAAGACAAATTGAAAGAACTGCTGCATCTTATAAATGCCAAAATTGGTGAGGTTCACGGCCGTGCATTTGTAGATTCAGCGCCAGTGCTCGATAAAGCTTGGGCGGCAAAAAGCGGTCTGGGCTGGGTAGGTAAAAACAGCAATTTGCTGACTAAACAGGTAGGTTCCTTCTATTTTATAGCTGAATTGATCATTGACCTAGAGCTCGATTATGACCATCCGGTTACAGATCATTGCGGCTCCTGCACCGCCTGTCTCGATGCGTGTCCCACCCAGGCAATTGTTGCTCCTTATGTAGTAGATGGCAGCAAATGCATCAGTTATTATACAATAGAACTTAAAGAATCCATCCCAGACGAGGCCAGCGGAAATATGGAGGACTGGATGTTTGGTTGTGATATTTGTCAGGACGTCTGCCCTTGGAACAAATTTTCAAAAGCCCACAATGAGCCGCTTTTTAACCCCGACCCGCAGCTGCTCGATATGACCAAAAAAGATTGGCAGGAAATCACTCAGGAAGTATTCTCGCAGGTATTTAAAAAATCGGCTGTAAAAAGGACAAAATTTGCTGGGTTAGAGCGAAATATCAAATTTTTACAGAAATAGCTTAATTCCATACTCAATGATTTTTGGCTCTTGCCAAAATGATAATTCTCCAAAAATTTAAAATGAGGACTGCAAAAGTAATGAAGCGTCAGTAAGAACTGTTATTTTTGTTATGTATCGTCTAAAAGCATAATTTATGAGTAAAGAAAGTAAACGTAGCGAAGCTTTAGTATACCATGCAAAGCCACAACCGGGCAAGATTGCAGTTGTTCCTACAAAAAAATACTCGTCTCAGCGCGATCTTTCCCTAGCCTATTCGCCTGGTGTAGCAGAGCCTTGTCTTGAAATTTACAAAGACAAGGAAAATGTATATAAGTACACAGCAAAAGGAAATCTAGTCGCAGTAATTTCTAACGGTACCGCCGTTCTGGGCTTAGGAGATATAGGACCTGAAGCCTCAAAACCAGTTATGGAGGGGAAAGGTTTGCTTTTTAAGATTTTCGCTGGTATAGATGTTTTTGATATAGAAGTAGGTACTAAAGATATTGATTCTTTTATTGAAACGGTAAAGAACATAGCGCCCACCTTTGGCGGTATCAACCTAGAAGATATCAAAGCTCCAGAGGCTTTTGAAATTGAGCGCCGGTTAAAAGAAGAACTTGATATTCCGGTAATGCACGATGATCAGCACGGTACGGCCATTATTTCGGCGGCAGCCCTGCTCAATGCACTGGAACTTACCAAAAAGAAAATCGAAGAGGTACGTATTGTGATCAGTGGCGCGGGTGCCGCAGCGATTTCTTGTACCCGGTTATACCAATCTTTTGGGGCTAAGCGAGAGAATGTCGTCATGCTTGACAGTAAAGGGGTAATACGCGATGACCGCGAGAACCTTACTGGAGAAAAAACGGAGTTTGCTACCCATAGAAAAATTGACACGCTAGAAGATGCGATGAAAGATGCCGATGTGTTTGTCGGTCTTTCCATAGCAAATATTGTGAATCAGGAAATGCTTAAATCCATGGCCAAAGATCCTATCGTTTTTGCCATGGCGAATCCTGATCCTGAAATTGATTATAATTTGGCGATAGCCACTCGTGATGATATAATAATGGCCACCGGGCGTTCAGACCATCCTAATCAAGTCAATAATGTACTCGGTTTTCCCTTTATATTCCGGGGCGCATTAGATGTGCGGGCAACCAAGATTAATGAAGAGATGAAAAGGGCTGCAGTAAAAGCACTGGCAGAACTTGCGAAAGAATCTGTTCCTGAACAGGTGAATATAGCCTACGGTGAAACGCGTTTAAATTTCAACAGGGAATATATCATTCCAAAGCCTTTTGATCCACGACTTATAACCGCCGTGCCTCCCGCAGTTGCCAAAGCAGCAATGGATAGTGGTGTTGCCCGTGAACCTATTACCGACTGGAAAAAATATGAGGATGATCTGCTAGATCGTATGGGATCTGATAATAAGATCGTACGCTTACTGCTCAACCGCGCCCGTACCAATCCCAAGCGTATCGTATTTGCCGAGTCAGACCAGCTCGATGTGCTCAAGGCCGCGCAGATTGTGCACGATGATGGGATTGCAATTCCCGTACTTTTGGGCAACCGGGAGACTATTATGGAGCTCATGCAGGAAATTGATTTTAATGCGGATGTAGAGATCATTGATCCAAAATCTGATGAGGAAAAGCCTACCGTAAATAAATATGCCAACACGTACTGGCAATCGCGCAAACGCAAAGGAATCACTCTTTTTGACGCTCAAAAACTGATGAGACAGCGCAATTATTTTGCTGCCATGATGGTAAATGAGGGTGATGCTGATGGAATGATTACTGGATATTCCAGCAGTTATCCTTCTGCAGTACGGCCGGTTCTGGAAGTTATAGGCGCTGCCACAGGCGTAAATAAAGTGGCCACGGCCAACTTGATGATCACTTCCCGCGGCCCTTTATTTCTGGCAGATACATCTATAAATATTGAGCCTACGGCCAAAGAGCTTGCAAAGATTGCCCAGATGACTGCCCGCACGGTGCGTATGTTTGGTCTGGAACCTGTTATGGCAATGACTTCCTATTCCAACTTTGGCTCTTCTAAAAATGATAAAGTTGCCAAGATCAGGGAAGCTGTTTCGTACTTGCACCGTTATTATCCAGATTTGTTGGTAGACGGAGAGGTACAGGCAGATTTTGCGCTCAATATGGAACTTATGAAAAGTAAATTCCCCTTCTCAAAAATTGCTGGGAAGAAAGTAAATACACTGGTGTTTTCAAATATAGATTCTGCAAACATTACGTATAAAATGATCAAAGAGCTCGATAAAGCTGATAATATAGGGCCTATAATGATGGGCATGCGCAAACCGGTGCATGTGCTTCAGTTGGGTGCTAGTGTAGACGAAATCGTAAATATGGCCGCAATAGCTGTTATAGACGCGCAGCAAAAGGAGAAAAAGCTGCAAACTGAAGAGAATTGATATTTTGTAAAAATGTATTTAGGAGGATCAAATCGTTTTTTTTTCTTAATGTTGTTTTGAGTATTTTTTGCTCTTATAAATTGAAATTATACCCTGTGGATTTATTACGGGGTATTTCATTTAATAGAAGGAAAAGCGCGATTTCAGTAGAGGAAATAGTACTTATAAGTCTATAAATTTATGCCGTTCAAATTTTAATCAAAAAATGTATTTTTCGCGCAGATTACTACATTAAGTGTTTTTGACAAGAAAGACATAACGGGAAGTGGTTTCCCGGCTAAAGGATCATTTTAAGTACTCAAAAGCCCATTTTATGCCCGAACTGCCAGAAGTTACGTACTATAAAAAATATGTGGATGCTACCGCCCTGAATCAGGAGATTATTGAGGTGGATCCTGCTGATTCAAAAATCGCGCAAGCCTCTAAAAAAGAATTTGAAGAAGCCTTATTGCATCAGAAATTGGAGAAAAGCCACCGTCACGGTAAATATTTAATGCTCACTATAAGTAACGGTAAAATCTTGGTTTTTCACTTTGGGATGAGCGGGAGCTTTGAGTATATTAAACATGATAAATTACCAAAATACGCCTATTTTACGCTGATTTTCAGTGATAATTCCGGGCTCTGTTTTACCTGTCCACGTAAATTAGGTAAAGTGTACCTGGCGCAAAGTCTGGAAGCGTTTAAGAAGGAACACCAGTTGGGCATAGATGCGATGGATCTTGATCTTAAAAGCTTTCAAAAATTACTTTCCAATAAACGTGGAAGCATAAAAGGCGCGCTGCTAGATCAGCATCTCATCGCGGGCATCGGTAATATGTATGCTGATGAAATACTATTTCAGACCAAAATTCACCCAAATACAGGTATAAATCAGCTCTCTGATGAAGAAATCAAGGCACTTTATAAAAATGTACACCCAGTCTTAAAAACAGTGATTAAAAGCCAAACCGAAGAAAGTTTACTTCCTGAAAATTATCTTACGCCTCACCGTAAACCCAACACCGCTTGCCCCAATGGAAATGGCAAGATCAAAAAGATAAAGGTTGCCGGCAGGAGCACTTATTTTTGTCCGGAGTGCCAAAAAGAGAAATAACATCGAAGGCTGGATTTTTTCTAATGTAAGTGCTGACTTTTAACGTTGAGACATGTCTGTGTTGACAAAATATTTTCCCTTTTAAGATCGCTTGGCTGAAGCTGCATGAATCTACCTAAAATATAAGGCTCATCCCAGTCCAAAAAATCATTAAGAAAAGTATGATACTATTATTGATGTAGCTAAAAGTGAGAACAATAAGGTGCTTTGCGTCGGAATTGATTCTAAAATTATTATTTTTAAGGAATCCGGTTTGACTTAATTTGTTTCGTTAAGTCAACATCCAATATATTATTGTGCAAAAAAAGTTAAAACTATTTCAGTACTATTATGAGCAAAACCAGTATAGATATTAATGAAGTAACAATACAGAAATATGTAGAAACGTTGCGGCCAGAAGATGATAAAATACGCAAAGAGCTGGATTTTGGCTATACCTATGACGGCAAGGTTGCCATTGTATTTGAGATTAGACCCAGGTGGGACGATCCCTCACAAATACAACAAATACCTTTTTTGAAAATAAGATACTACAAGTCCCTCAACTGCTGGAAGCTCTACTGGATGCGGGCAAGTGGAAAATGGGAATTGTACGAACCTTTTCCTAGTGCTACACACCTTAACAAAATCCTTAAGATAGTTGAAGAAGATAAACATGGCTGTTTTTATGGATAAAACGACAAAGAATATCTGAAAATTACTAATGAATTGGATTGCAGACTTGATTGCGATTACAATATAAAGACACAAGAAGTGATTGGTATGCTAAGGCATAGGTATGTATTTTGAACCATGAAAAAAGCCTTTTAGAATTTCACGTATCTAGAGGATAATTTAAATCTATGCTTTACTCTATAATTGTGTTAAGAATGATTTGATTCGCACTACCTGGCTTCAATCCAAAAATAGGATTAAAGAGATGTAAATTTACGTGCAACTTATTTCCTTCTATATCGCTTTTATCTCCTTAATTCAACTAAAACCGGCTATTTATGATTAAATTATCCCAAATTATAGATATAAATCAGTAATTTTTTCAACCCAACTAACCATGAAAATATTCATACCAATTGTATTGGCCTGCTGCCTCATTATCTCCTGCAAAACTTTTGAAACCGGCATGACACAAAATGCCCGTGTAACCACAGAAAATGGTACGTTAGAAGGGATTTATGCGCCAGATAAAAATCTTAAGATCTATTACGGCATTCCCTACGCGCAGGCGCCCGTAGGTGATTTACGATGGAAAGCCCCACAGCCGCACGATAACTGGACGGGCACGCGTGATGCAAAAACTTTTGGTGACCGCCCCATGCAAGAAAAGCTTTGGGACGATCTTATTTACCGATCGCAAAAAATAAGTGAAGATTGCCTGTACCTCAATGTCTGGGCCCCGGCAGACGCGCAAGAAGGTAAGCTTCCCGTGCTTTTTTACATTCACGGTGGCGGTTTTAGTGCCGGCGATGGGTCTGAGTTGCGCTATGATGGTGCCAGTATGGCACAGAAAGGAATGGTTGTGGTCACAATAAATTACCGCCTCAATGTGTTTGGATTTTTTGCCCATTCAGAACTTGATGCTGAATCTGCTTCTGGCAGCTCAGGAAATTACGGACTTCTAGATCAGGTTGCTGCCCTAAAATGGGTAAAAAACAATATCAACGCCTTTGGCGGAAATCCTGAGCAGATAACTATTGCTGGAGAATCTGCTGGATCTATTTCGGTAAGCAGCCTTATGGCGTCACCTCTTTCGCGTAACCTAATTGCTGGTGCGATAGGGGAAAGCGGTGCGGCGATCAATCCTACGCTTGCGCCGGTTCCATCTGCACAGGCTGAGGCTATTGGTTCCGCTTTCGCGGAAGCGATAAATAAGCCATCTCTTGCCGAATTGCGTGCACTGAGCGCGGAAGAATTATTTGATTTTTATAAAAATGCCGATAATAAAAGCTTCCCAACGGTCATTGATAATAATTTCTACACCGAAACATTGCCTGAAACATTTAATGCTGGTAAACAGTCAAAAATCCCATTATTATTGGGTTGGAACTCTGCCGAAATTCCCGGAGCCGCTTTTATGCAAGGTCAGGAAAACACACCCGAAAATTTTATGAACCGCGTGAAGAAATCCTACCCGCAAGCGGCCGATGAGATTTTAAAACTTTACGCCCACGATACACCGGAAGAGGTCGCGCTTTCGGCTACAAAGCTTGCTTCAGATGGTTTTATCGCGTTCAGTACTTGGAAATGGTTTGACCTGCAACTCAAAAACAGTGAGCAGCCGGTTTATCGTTATTTGTATAGTAAAATTAGACCACAGGTTGAAGCAGATTCGCTGGCGCCAAAACCGCTGGGTGCGGGTCACGCAAACGAAATTGAATACGCTATGGGAAACCTGCATTACATAAAGGCCCACAAATGGACAAAAGATGATTATCAGGTTTCACAGACCATGCAGGACTATTTTGCCAATTTCATTAAAACCGCCGACCCAAATGGAGAAAACCTTTCGCAATGGCCGGCTGCCGAAGCAAATTCTACCTCTCCCATGCTCATGAACATTAATACGCAATCACAAGCGGAAGAAGCCAAAAACGACGATCGCTACCGTTTTTGGGATATGTATTATTCGGAAAAATAGACGAAAATGTCACTTCGAGGGCGCCACGCAAGGAGCGTGTATTGAGAAGCTTTTCACTTTAAATAGTTGAAGTTTTCCAACAAAAGTTCTCGATACAAATTTATCTGCTCCCGCCGCTAAATTCACTCGGCTTGACAAGAACTATAATTTATACTGTGGGTCTTCTTAAATGATTAAAACACATAAAAAACCGGTAAAAAAGGCAATTTTCATCCTTTTTTACCGGTTTTTAAATAGTAATTAATTTCGCTTCAGCGGTTTATTTTCCCCATTCCGTGTGAAAAATTCCTTCCATATCCTTGCGCTCATATGTATGTGAGCCAAAGTTATCGCGCTGTGCTTGAATTAGATTCAGTGGCAAGTGACTGGATGTGTAGGCTTCAAAATAATTAAGTGAATTACAAAGTCCGGGGACGGGCACGCCGCTTTTTACAGCAAAGGCCACAAGTTCCCTCACTGAGCCGAGTGTGCCCTGTACTTGAGGTACAAAGGAAGGCTCAAGCAGTAAATTGGTCAGATCATTGTCCTTTGTGAAAGCATCTGCAATATCAGCGAGCAAACCGGCACGAATGATACAACCGGCACGCCAAATTTTAGCAACGGTTGCCATATTCAGTTGGTAACCGTATTCTTTAGAGGCTTCCGCCAGCTGACTCATGCCTTGCGTGTAAGCGATGATAAAGGAAAAATACAGGGCTTCTTCGGCCATGTTGATGAGTTTTTCCTTTTCGATTTTTAAAGGTTCTGGGCGGTCATACAATTTATCTGCTGCAAGGCGCTCGTCTTTAAGCGCAGATATTTCGCGCATACTTACCGCAATATCTATAGTAGGTATAGGGATTCCCAGATCCATTGCGTTCTGAGAAGTCCATTTTCCGGTACCTTTTTGTTTTGCTTTATCTAAAATTTGGTCAATGAGATCGCCGTCTCCCTTATCATCTTTTTGGGTAAATATTTCAGCGGTTATTTCCACGAGAAAAGACTGTAATCTTCCGTCGTTCCATTTGCTATATACCTTGTGAAGTTCCTCGTTTGTGAGTCCGCCAGCTTTTTTCAGCAAGTCATAAATTTCCGAGGTAAGCTGCATCATGCCGTATTCTATACCATTATGCACCATTTTCACATAGTTTCCGGCAGATTTTGGTCCTAGATATGCCACACAAGGTTCGCCTTTATATTTAGCCGAAACAGCTTCAAAAATAGGTTTTACATGTTCAAAAGCTTCTTTATCGCCACCAGGCATAATACTTGGGCCCCTGCGCGCTCCTTCGGCACCGCCGGAAACACCAGCGCCAAAAAAGTGAATTCCTTTTTCCTTAAGGCTTGCTTCACGGCGGTCTGTATCTTTAAAATACGAATTGCCGCCGTCTATAATAATATCGTTTTTATCCAAGTGGGGTAAAAGTCCGTCAATAACGGTGTCCACGATTTTACCGGCAGGGACGAGCAACATGATTATGCGCGGCGTACTGAGCGCGTTTACAAAAGTTTTTACATCTGTTGAAGCATTCACTTTTTCCAGATGGCCACCCTCTTCTTTAAGTGCATCTACTTTTTCCTGATCCAGATCTTGGCCAAAAGCCCTAAAACCGCTATCTGCGACGTTTAGGATAAAATTACGTCCCATGACCCCAAGACCTATTAATCCAAAATTATAATCTTTATATTCCATAATTGTTTGTTAGCGTTGTTATAAAAAATAGGGCATTCTTATAAGAAAAGCCTGCTCTAAGGTAAATAATCTTTAACTTTACCTTGATGCCCTTCAAATTTAACTGAAATGATTTAAATGGCATTTATTTAAAGCTTAAACTAGCCTTAAAATACAAGGTTTAGTTACAACCAACTCAAAAAACTACTCAATTTTTATGGAAAAGACCATTAATCAAATGCTTATTATATTTGGCGCTTCGGGAGATCTAACCGCCCGTAAACTCATCCCAGCGCTTTATAATTTATATAAAAACAAACATATCCCGGAAAATTTTGTGGTGCTTGGCGCGAGCAGAAGTGCTATGACAGATGCTGCTTTTCGTAAAAAAGTGGTGCAGGATAGTAAATATCTGGAAGAAAAGATAGGAAATGAAGATAAAAGCTTTATCGCGAAATTTTCTGATAAATTGCATTATGAGGATATTGGCTCTGATTATGATACGGATTACAGCGCCTTGGCAAAACGTATCAAAGACCTGAATAAGAAGGAGGGAACAGATGATAATTTTATTTTCTATTTATCTACACCCCCCAGTCTTTACGAGACCATTGCAAAAAATCTTTCTAAGGAAGGTTTGACCGATGAGGGCAAGGGCTGTAAGCGCATTATTGTAGAAAAACCCTTTGGTTACAGTCTTAAAACTGCCGAAGAACTCAACCATGGTCTTCAGAAATATTTCCATGAATCTCAAATTTACAGGATAGACCATTATCTGGGGAAAGAAACCGTGCAGAATTTGCTGGTCACGCGTTTTTCAAATTCCATTTTTGAACCGTTGTGGAACCGTAATTATATTCATCACGTAGAGATTACCAATGCCGAGACCGTGGGCGTTGAGAAACGTGGCGGTTATTATGACAAATCTGGCGCGCTGCGCGACATGTTTCAAAGCCACTTGCTACAGATTGTCTCGCTGATCGTGATGGAACCGCCCATAAATTCTTCGGCAGAAGAAATAAGGAATGAGAAGGTAAAAGCCCTCAAATCTTTACGTATCATGAAGGATAAGGATACACTTTTTGAAAATACCATGAAGGGTCAGTATATGGCCTCTACCATAGATGGAAAAAAAGTGAATGGTTATCGCCAAGAAGAAGGTGTGGATCCTAAATCGAAAACAGAGACCTATGCCGCGATCAAGTTTTTTGTAGATAACTGGCGCTGGAAGGACATTCCGTTTTATGTGCGTACTGCAAAGCGAATGCCCACGAAAGTCACAGAAGTTGTTATTCATTTTAAATCGCCGCACCACGCGATTTTCACTAATGAGGACCGCTATAATAACGATAATAAACTCATTATCCGCATTCAGCCAGATGAGGGTATTTTGATAAAATTTGGTGTAAAAGTTCCCGGACAGGGCTTTGAGGTAGAGCGTGCCAACTTAGATTTTTACTACTCCAGCCTGGTAGATACCGTAGTTATGGACGCGTATGAGCGCTTATTGCTAGATGCGATGCAAGGCGATGCTACCCTTTACGCACGTGCCGATGAAGTTGAGGCGGCATGGGCTTTTGTAGATCCTATTCTTGAATACTGGGCAGAAGATAAAAACGTAAATACCTATGGTTATCCTGCTGGTACTTGGGGGCCAAAGAATTCTGACGATTTAATTGAGGACAGCTATGGCTGGAGAAATCCTGGACAGCACCTTACCGATGAATCTGGATTTACAGTCATAAAATAGCCCGAAATAGCCGAAAATCACCCAAAAACGCTTAAAATTAGATCGTAATGGACTTAAAAATATACGCAGACAAACAAACCGTTGCTAAGGAATTCTCGAAATTTTTCTACGAGCAGGCAAAAGGGGTGAATGAATTTCATGTATCCCTTTCCGGCGGAAGCACGCCAAAAATTGTTTTTGATTTTCTGGCAGAAAATTATCATGATGAGATTGACTGGTCCTCGGTTTATTTCTACTGGGGCGATGAGCGCTGTGTGCCGCCGGAAGATGCCGACAGCAATTATAAAATGACCAAAGCACATTTATTGTCCAAAATAGAAATGCCTGCCGAAAACATTTTTAGGATCAAAGGTGAAGACGACCCTGAAGCAGAAGCGGTGCGTTATGCGGAAGTGCTTAAAAAGCAATTACCCACTGCGAATGGGATGCCGCAGTTTGACCTGGTGATTTTAGGAATGGGTGGCGACGGCCATACAGCTTCTATTTTTCCTAATGAGATTGCACTTTGGGATGCTGATTCCTATTGTGCGGTGGCTACACACCCAGAATCCGGTCAAAAACGCGTAGGCCTTACTGGTGAGATCATAAATAACGCAAAAACGGTCGCTTTTCTCGTGACCGGCGCTGATAAAGCCAATAAAGTAGAAGAGATTATAGGGCAAAAAGCGGGTTATGAAAAATATCCTGCCAGTAGAGTGAGTCCTAAATCTGGAGAATTACTTTGGTTTTTGGATCGGGATGCAGCTGCAGGCTTAGGGTAAGTTTTGCGAATTATTCCGTGATAATTTCTCTTTTTTCTTTTTGTGGAACGTTGCCGGTGCTTGAATTACAGCGTAGGTACTTTTTGTAGTACGCTAAAAGTTCGCCGGCATCTGCTCCCATCCAGCGTTTAAAATAGATATTTAAAAAGTGGTACTGCACGTAAAAAACGCCTTTTCTTTCATACAAGCGAGCAGATGTGGTAAGACAATACGGTATGACCACAAAAGAATTGCGGGCGTAGAGTTCATTAATTAGGATGTTATCTTCATAAATTATATAATCCTCATCGTAACCGCCTATTTCGTCAAAAAGTTTACGCGTTATAAACTGACTTTGATCCCCACCACGACAAGCTCGCCAACTGAACTTCGTAAACCATCCCATAAGTTTTAACCACCAGTGGTTACTATTAAAACGCATACGGAAACAGCCTGCAGGAACTCCTTTTCTGATTTCGTCTATAATATAGCTATCAAAATTTTTTGGTGGAAAGGAATCTGCATGTAAAAAATAAAGTATTTCACCAGTGCCTATTGCAGCCCCGGCGTTCATTTGGCTAGCGCGGCCCTTTTTTGCATGCAAGAATCTAAGTTTGAAGGACGTATGTGTATCAGACAAGGTATGCAGAAGCTGTACCGTTTCATCTGTGCTGCCGCCATCTACAACGATTATTTCTGAGATGTTCTCAGGGTTTGCTTTCTCAGAAAGATGCTCCATCAATTTTACGATAGTGCTGGCTTCATTTAAAACGGGAATGATAATACTTAACATAAGTAGTATATACGAAAGGTGTTGAGATTCGGTTTCCTTATTATCCGTTTTATCTTTGTTCGTTTAGCGACCAGTTATATTCTTTATACTGCAAGGCAACATTATTTTCTATCTTCGTATTACTGTATTGATTGATATACGCTGCGAGGCTGGGTGTTTTATCGGTTATAAAATCTTTGGTATAAAAATCGAAAATAGAAGATATTTTTGGGTTTTTGGCATTGATCTCATTTTTGTCGGAATTGATAAAACCGCGGGTAGCGTCCTCAAGCTGCTCGTTTATCTTCGCAGCGGTATAGGCATCCCTAGATAATATGGGGCAAGAGATCGACGCGCAATTAATAGCAAAATGAATACGTGGTTCATTCATTTTTCGCAAAACACCATTTTCTATCCCACCTAGGGAAAGGGTTCTGCTACCTATGGGAATAAAAGCCTTGGTAAAAGCCCCGTCTATGTCTTGAATACTTTTTGTGGGATAATTATTCAAAATCAGATCAACGGTGTAAACGTTGTATAGGTTGATGTAATATGCAAGAAGTTCCTGCACAGACCATTTTTTTGTTGGATGGAGGTCAGAAAGCTTTTTCATATAAGAATTGAGGGCTGGGCGATCATCCTGAAAGCCTTTATAATCTACCATTCCGGCGCTGTTTACATGTTTTTTTAACAGTGCATCCCAGTCGCTGTGATCTACGTTTACGGCCGAGTTTGTGGTCATGGAAGTAAGCTTGTCCGGCGCTTTCTTAATAGGTTGTCCCTGACTGCCCAGACCAGCAGCGGTAATAAGATGACAAGCATTAAAGCTGACGGGAATAAATAGCAGCACAAGTATTCTTAGGATTATTTTCATAAGTGTTAAAGAAAAAGTAGTTGTTGATGGGTAAAAGTTAACAGATTAGCTGTGATAATCAATTATACTTAACATTATTTTCAGAAAGACAGGTCAAAAATACTTAAAAAGGGCATATTTCCATTGAAAATGGAAGAATTCCAACATAAAAATGACTTGGAAATCATTTCTTAATGTGTCTATAAATCAACAATAAAGAGGTGAAATTTAGCTTCCGCTACTGCGGAAATCAACACTGTATATACACAAATTATTGTTGTAGTTTTGCAGCGGCTAAGGTAAAGCTAAAAAAATACGCATATGAGTAGTATAGTGGCAATTGTAGGAAGACCTAATGTGGGAAAATCAACCCTTTTTAACCGATTGATTCAACGGCGAGAAGCGATCGTAGATGCCACAAGTGGTGTTACCCGCGATCGTCACTATGGGAAAACTGACTGGAACGGAAGGGAATTTTCGGTCATTGACACCGGTGGTTATGTAAAGGGAAGCGATGACGTGTTTGAAGCGGAAATTGACAAACAAGTAGAACTGGCCATTGAAGAAGCTGATGCCATCATCTTTATGGTAGACGTAGAGGCTGGGATTACTGGGATGGATCAGGATGTTGCTAAATTGCTGCGCCGGGTTGAAAAACCGATTTTTCTAGTAGTGAACAAGGTAGATAATGCCATGCGTGCACAAAACGCAGTTGAATTCT